>ERZ808044.1225-NODE-1225-length-15682-cov-7.034412_pt1 | contig 15682 bp, 19 predicted proteins | sample MGYA00380195_ERZ808044 | MGnify/ENA primary metagenome ERZ808044 (study PRJEB31490, sample SAMN06133423) | mouse gut metagenome | isolation source: Z7_2 | host: mice | place: China: Chengdu | collected 2015-05 ...
CTGTCAGCATAAGCAGGAGTAAGGAAATCATAAATATTCTTTTCTTTTTCACCACATCTGTGAACCTCTTCTTCCTTTATCCCAATCTGCTTTTGATATACCTAATAAATTTTTATATCTTTTGATACGTTCTTGCCTCTGTACCTTTTGTTCATTTACAGATAACGCTTCCTGTTCATTTAAAGGATTGCTGTTTCTAAACTCCATCTGGCCGGCCCAGGCTGCTGCCTCCTCTTTTGCAATGTCAGCTCTTCCTTTTTGCTCAGACACATGGAGCTTGCCTGTATATATTTCTTTATCCTTTTTTCTGCTTCCTGCTTTTCTCCTGCTCCTCCATTCATACAGACCTTCCCTTTCCACGTAGTTTCCCGGCCAGGTTTTCCAGATCCGCTTTTGTCACAGGCGAAATCAGAATGTGATCCGCATCAAACTTTCGGACATCATATCTGTTCAGTTCCTCGATAAACTGCTCATAAGGAAACATTCCTTCCAACACACGCTGCTCACTGTAAAGTACAAACTGTATAAACCCCTCTGTCACTTTCCGTTCACTCAGATTCAGAAACCCGTCAGCCCGGACAGGAAAGATACTTTCGCATTCTTCTGTTAAGGCATAAAAGGCTCCGATTTCTTTTGTATCGTTTTTCTGCAGAAGCCTTGGCTTTGCGTAATAAACATCCCGTGCCTGAAGCTCATGCAAAGTCCTCTCAAAATGGAATTTATTTTTTTCTTGCAAAAATAAAAATACCAACCGCAAGCAAAACAATACCCACGATTATTCCCGTAATTGCTGAAGCACCTCCAATTTTACCTGCAACGAATATTGAAGTAGGACCATCTGCCCCGCCAATGACGGACACTGATTTCGCCACTGACATTTGTTCATTTACCTTAAAAACCAGGCTTATCGCTGCCATTATAATTCCTATTACTGACAAAGTAATTCCTATCGCCTTTTTCATGCACTCATCTCCTCTGAATTCCAATTTTCCAGTATAGCAAACTGAAAGTTACATTTACTCGCCAGCCGTTTGCTTCCGCTTTGGGCGACAAGCAAAGCAGCTAATATCCAATACACCGGGCATCATGCTGATTTCGAAACTTTTCCATAATTCTGCACTCCTGACTGTAATTATTTTTTGCCACCTGCTTCGAGGCATTTTCCCCAAGCCTTTATAAGAATATTTGTCAGCCCATCAGAAATGAAACCCCCAGGGCGGCTCTCTCCAAACGATTTCCAGTAAGTAAAATGCTGCAACAGTGCAAGGCACAGCTAAAAGCACAGGGAGGATTGCAAAAATTTTGAAACGAGTTTTTTTCCAGATTATCCACGCCAACGCCAATAAAGCAACCGCTACCCCTGCTGCCCCCAGAATCATAATGAACAAGAAAAAATACGCCAATCCCATACCTCTCACCTGCTTTCTTGTTTTATGGAAATACCATATCGAAATTTACTCTTTTGTAAAACCGAAGGGCGTAACGCCCTTATGGATCCGTTTGCTGTATCCTCTTTTGATATTTACTTATCCCATCCAAAATATATTTTTCAATGGTTTCGGTGTTCGTATCAAACCCATCAAATAAAAGCTATAAAAATCCCTTTTATAATTCATAAGAATGTCCATCGGTGCCAGTGACAGTAAAATGCTCCGCAGTCCCTTTTGCATCAAAATCCAGACGGGTCAGCAGCGGCACCGGATCGCCTCCCCCCTGGCCTACCCAAACATGGAAAACCGAATCCGGCAGTCCGTCAAACCAGCAGGCAGGCTGTTCCAACAGCAAATATTTTCTTAACCATTTGTGAATCCTTTTGTTACCTCCCGGCTGACTGAAGAGTACTCCTGAAATACAGGCATTTACGTTCCTGTTGCGTGGACGGAACGCCGCCGGCGTTCAAAACAAAAAGACGCTCCCTGCCACACAGTTTCCTGCGGACATAAGAGCGCCACTTTTGACGGTATAAAATTGAGCATGACAAAACCAATTATCATATTTGTCAGACTCTCTATCTAACGGACATGCCTGCTGACACTGGCATCACCATGCATGAAAGCCGATTGCTCCACGCTTCGCATTAACGCGATTATAGCAGAAACCCGTCTGTCATGCAAGGGGAGTAACATGTCAATTCAGAGTTGCTGTTACGGTTCACGGGGCGGGGAAAACCGGACGGCCTCCTGATTCTTTGTGCCCGGCTTTGCCGGGTGGCAGGCTCCACTCATGGTACACCCCGCACATCCGCATCCACAGGATGTCTTTCCCTTTCTTTTATTGCTCACCATACTGGCAATAACAGCCGCCACTATGATAACCAAAATCGCGCTGATAATAATTGTCGCCAAATTTCCCGCAATCCATGTAATCATCACAATCCCTCCTGTCACTGATTACCTATACATTCATCTCAACCTTTGCAGTCAGTCTGGTGGCCTCTTTATACGGTCTGAACAGCATATAGATCATACCACCGAGGATGACAAAGGCGGCAGACAGGCCGATGATATTGAGGTTTCCGGTAAAGGCTGCGCCGATCTGATTGACCATCAATGCCACCGCATAAGCCAATCCGCACTGATAGCCAATCGCGAACCATGTCCATTTTGCATTGTTCATCTCCCGCTTAATTGCACCGATTGCCGCAAAGCAGGGTGCACACAAAAGATTAAACACAAGGAAGGAATACCCCGCTGCCATACTGAAGTTTGCGGCAATTTCAGCCCATCCGCCGGGATAGAGAATACCCATGGTTCCGACGATATTCTCCTTGGCCACAAGACCTGTGATGGACGCCACCGCCGCCTGCCAGTTCCCCCATCCTAACGGTATGAAGATCCATGCGATCGCGCTGCCGGCCGCCGCAAGGAGCGACTGTTCCATCTCCTCTTCACCGAGCATCCGGAATCCTTCCGAAGTAAAGCCGAAGTAAGTCGTAAACCAGATCACAATTGTGGAAAGCAGAATAATCGTACCAGCCTTCTTAATAAAGGACCAGCCACGCTCCCACATGGAGCGCAGCACATTGCCTGCCGTCGGCATATGGTAGGCCGGAAGTTCCATGACGAAAGGCGCCGGATCGCCGGAAAACATCTTTGTTTTCTTCAGCATAATACCTGAAATAATAATCGCTGCCATACCCACGAAGTACGCGCTTGTCGCCACCCATGTGGAACCTCCGAAAATCGCGCCGGCAACCATGGAAATGAAAGGCACTTTTGCGCCGCAGGGAATAAAAGTAGTGGTCATGATCGTCATTCGGCGGTCACGCTCGTTCTCAATGGTCCTTGATGCCATAATGCCCGGAATACCGCAGCCTGTGCCAATGAGCATCGGAATAAAGGACTTGCCTGACAATCCGAATTTGCGAAAGACACGATCCAGCACAAAAGCAATACGCGCCATATATCCGCACGCCTCAAGAAAGGCAAGGAGCAAAAACAGAACAAGCATCTGCGGCACGAATCCCAGAACCGCGCCGACACCGGCCACAATCCCATCATTAATAAGTCCTGTAAGCCATTCTGCGGCTCCTGCCGCCTTAAGTCCGTTTCCGACCAGGACCGGGATACCTAGTATCCATACCCCGTAAGCCGCCGGATCAGGTTCATCACCATACTGTTCCATTACAGCCAGCGCGTTCTCATAATCCGCAGGCGCCGCTGTCTCGACTGTAACCTCCAAAGTCTCCTCATCCGTCACTTCATACGGGAAGCTGTCTGTCGGCACCGCCCCGTTTTCTTCCACATAAGCATCATAACCGGCCACAATCAGCGCTGCATCACCATACTCCCCGGCTGCCTCTTCATAGGCCCCCGAACCGATGCCAAACAGATGCCATCCATCGCCGAACAATCCGTCATTGGCCCAGTCCGTTGCCGCACTTCCTACCGTCACCATGGAAATATAATACACAAGGAACATGACCGCCGCAAAAATCGGAAGGCCCAAGAAACGGTTTGTAACAATTCTATCAATTTTATCAGAATTTGTCATCCTGCCGGCAGATTTTTTCTTCAAACAGCCTTTGATGATACTTCCGATATAAATATACCGCTCGTTGGTGATGATGGATTCCGCATCATCATCCATCTCCTCTTCGGCTGCCTTGATATCTGTTTCAATATGGGCCAGAACGGACGCGTCCAGATGCAGCTGCTCCAAAACCTTATCATCCCGCTCAAACAGCTTGATGGCATAAAAACGCTGCTGCTCCTCCGGCATCCCGTGTACTGCCGCCTCCTCAATATGAGCAAGGGCATGTTCCACTGTCCCCGAAAACGTGTGCATGGGAACGGTCTTTCCGTTCTTTGCCGCATCCATTGCTACCTCTGCGGTCTCCATGATGCCGGTTCCCTTCAGGGCGGAAATTTCTGTCACCTTGCAGCCCAGCGTCCTTGAAAGTTCCGTCGTGTTGATTTTATCGCCATTTTTTTCCACCACATCCATCATGTTGATGGCAACCACCACCGGGATTCCAAGCTCCACAAGCTGAGTGGTCAGATACAGGTTCCTTTCTAAATTCGTGCCATCAATGATGTTCAGGATTACATCAGGGCGCTCGCCGATCAGGTAATTTCTCGCCACTACTTCCTCCAGCGTGTAGGGAGAAAGGGAATAAATGCCGGGAAGATCAGTAATCGTCACACCCTCATGCCTCTTAAGCTTCCCCTCCTTTTTCTCTACCGTAACCCCCGGCCAGTTTCCGACAAACTGGTTGGAACCAGTCAGAGCGTTGAACAGCGTTGTCTTTCCACAGTTCGGGTTCCCCGCAAGGGCAATTCGCATATTCATAATTTTTCCTCCTCTTCTTTTATTAGTTCCCACTAACTATCAGTTTAAAAACGAAATACCCCGCGACAAGCTATGGGGTATTTCACCCTCGTGGTATTCGTCTTATGCTCCTTCGACCTCAATCATTTCCGCATCGGCTTTTCTGATAGAAAGCTCGTAGCCGCGGACAGTCACCTCAATCGGATCACCAAGGGGTGCAACCCTGCGAATCTGTACCACAACGCCCTTTGTCAGTCCCATATCCATGATTCTGCGTTTGACCGCTCCTTCGCCGTGGAGTTTCACAACCCGGACCGCATCGCCGACCTTTGATTCTTTCAGTGTTTTCATTCCCTGTTTTCCCCTTTCTTATTTCTTAATGTTTGGCTCAGACCATAATCTTCTGCGCCATTTCTCTGCTGACTGCAATACGGGAGTCTTTCACATTCACGATCACATTGCCCCCGATGGCACTGACTACCGTGACTGCCCCTCCCACAACAAAACCGAGGTTCTCCAGATGTGCCTTGACTTCCTGTTTTCCCCCGATCTTTCTGATGATATTCTCTTCTCCGACCTCTGCCAGTGTAAGCGGCATCATTTTTCCACCTTCTTTGGAATATGTATTCGCTGATTAGTTATCGCTAACTCATCGTGCAAAAATATGGTTAGTTTTATCTAACCATATATTATAGTATGATAACAGATTCCATTTGTCAATCCCTTTTTTAGATTTTTTCTGCTTTTGCGTTTTTTCTGCTTTCCCGATAGCACGAAGGAAAAATACCCGGCGCAGTACCACCACGCCTCCGCTCTTTCCTTCGCACTCCCGAAAAATTAACACGCTTCCTTTCCATCAGATGATACAGAATGAATCCTCATCATCTGCCGGGAAGTTCCCAGATACAGTCCCGCCACCAAAGCAGTGGAAAGCAGATCGGCCACTGGCTGTGCCCAGGCCAGGCCATTGGCCCCCAGAACTGACTGCAGGAGGAACAGGGCCGGGATATAGATGATTCCCTGGCGGCTTAAGTTGATGATAAGGGCCTGCACCGCCGCTCCCATGGCCTGGAGCGCATTGGTCAGCACATAGAATACGCCGAACAGGAAGCTGGTGGTCAGCAGAATACTGGTAAAAGTGATCGCATAATCAAAGGAGGCGGGCTCGGTGAGGAAAACCCGGATAATGGTGTCCCGGAGGAGATAACATACTCCTGTCATAACGGCACTGAGGCCCAGAGAAAAGAGGACAGAAAAGCGCATGATCTTTTTGAATCTCTTCCACAACCGCGCTCCCACACAGTAGCCCAGTAAGGGCTGGACCCCCTGGCCAAAGCCGATGCAGACCATGCCGGTTATCATAGTCACCTTCATGGCTACCCCCATCCCTGCCAGGGCCATATCCCCATACTCCGCCATCCGCGCGTTGACGATGATCTGGGACACGCTCATCAGGAGAGAACCCAGAGAGGCAGGTATACCAATAGAAAGTACATTGGCGCAAATTTGATCTTTCACTGAAAAATCCCGGATGTGGATGCTGAGATCCGACTTCCCCCGAAGGTAATAGAGGATATAGTACCCGGCACCGGCCAGGTTGCCGATAACAGTGGCGATGGCCGCGCCGGCAATACCCCAGCGGAAAGTCAGGATCATAATGGGGTCCAGAACTACATTAAGAAAATTCCCCAAAACCTGACCCACCATCGCCCTGTTGGGCTGCCCCTCCGCCCGGAGGATATTGGAATAGCAGTTGGAAATCAACACAAAGGGGCCGCCTAAGGTAACGATGGTCAGGTAGGTTTTCGCCGGCTCCCAGGTATCTGCACTGGCCCCAATCATGGTCAAAATCTGGCCCATAAAAAGCAGGAACCCGGCAGACATCACAAGCCCCACCGCCACGCAGCTCCACATACAGAAAGCGCATACCTTCTTTGCGTACTCCGCCCGCCCCTCACCGAAGGCCCGGGAGATCACAGAGGTACCGCCAATCCCAAACACAGTTCCCACTGCCATAAAGATCAGAAATACCGGCGTGGCCAGAGACACCGCCGCTACCAGGATATCATTATGGGTCTGGCTAATGAAAAAGGTGTCCGCTAAATTATAGATCAGCACCATCAGCATAGCTGCCATGGCAGGAATCGCGTTCTTCAGTACTGCCCCGGACACAGGGGTCTTTTCAAAAACATTCAGAGTATCCGTGCTCATATCTTTCCTCCTTAAATTAAAATGATACTATTAATAGCATGCTATTATTTTGGTCAAAAATAACCCCTGCCATCTGGCAGCAGGCCGTTACAGGGAATCCCGCACCTTCTTAAGAAGGGCGCAAAAGATGTCCCGCTCGGTCTCCGTCAGGCCAGACAGGAGTTTTTCCTCCGCCTCGTCCCGGTGGTGCTGGGCGGCCCGCACACATTCAATCCCTGCCGGCGTAATACGCACCAGCTTGACCCGTCGGTCGACTGCGTCTCCGAAGCCCTCCACAAAGCCCTTCTGCTCCAGCCGGGCGATAATCCCCGCCGCTGTGGACTGAGCCACATGGAGCAGCTGCTCCAGTTCCTTCAAAGAGCGCTGCCCCTCCGGGGCCCGGTTCAGCTCCAAAAGGGTGTCCAGCTGGACAATCGTCATTCCCTGAGGACGCAGGGCATTGTTGGCATTCTTCCGCAGCTCGTCATTAATTTGCTTTATCAGCAGTCCGCAGTCACAGGATGTATTCATAGGGATATCCCTCCTCATGGAAAACAGACATGCCTGCTCTCTTTGTTCGCAGGGCTTTTTTGCTCATTCCGCCTTGCCCGTCCGATATCCTTGAATTCGCTCATGCGTGGCTCATTCATGGCTGCCGTCCGGGACTTTCATAGGAAACCCCCATGCCCTGCTTAAGGCACCACCATGAATGAAAGTGGGGTTTCCTATGAACCCTCCGGGGGGATGTGCAGAAAACGGAAGCGGAAGATGTCACTTCGTGACCCCGTTTTCGCACAGCTCAGCGGCGGAGCGCTGAGCTTTCATAGTAATGATGATAACATACGTTTGAAGGGATGTCAATAGCCTGCTTTCGTTTTTTGCCTGACCATGCGGTCTGACCAAACGGCACGGAAAATGCTTGCTATATAATCCTTTCCATGCTATACTCTCAAAAGCATTACTGACAACTGTGACACGGGATTTTGTCTGCCTTTCATGAAAGGAGAGGTATCATCATGAAAATTGAAAAAATTGATTGCGGTAACGGTACTGCCGCCATTATTTCAAGCGGCAGCCCGGTCATTGTCGATGTCGATTCTGCCCTTGATTTACTTATGACCGCAAGATATGAAGCAGGTACAACGTATATCGTCCTGGATAAAAAGTTAATAACAGAAGATTTCTTTGTGTTAAGCAGCAGATTAGCAGGAGAAATTCTTCAAAAATATATCAACTATGGCGCAAAAATTGCCATATACGGCGATTTTTCCCATTACACAAGCAAGCCTCTGAAGGATTTCATTTACGAAAGTAACAAAGGAAATGATATTTTCTTCGTTTCCACCAGAGAAGAAGCCCTTCAGAAATTAGCAAACGTCATTTAGCAGACAAAATTTCCCACAGAATTGTTATGTATTGCCAGGCGCACCATCTGAGCGGTCATGCTTTTGCATGGCCGTTTCTTCTCCCCATCCTGCATTGTCATATCGTTAAAGACAAATTCCGCCTCTCCCGGAACACCTTAATCGCTGCCACCGTAATATTATCATTTTCTCCGCGGCATTTCACCTGTCCGGAAAGGTAAGAAAGATTAGCCCCCAAAAGCTCCTCCCCGTTAATCCTTTCCGGCGAGAAATACGGAAGCCACTCATTCTCTGCAATATGATGCCAGAACCCATCGGTACAGAGAAGAAATACCGTGTCTTCACAGATTTGCCCCGCTTCCATCTGCGGCTCTAATGTCTCGTCCGCTCCGATACACTTTAAAATCACATTTTTCTTTGTACTTTTTTGGGCCTCCTCTGCTGTCATGCGTCCGGCCGCCACTTCCTGAGCCACCCACGAGTGGTCCGTTGTCAGCTGGCGCACCTGCCGCGTAACCTCGTAGGCCCTGCTGTCGCCCACATGTCCAAGAAGATATCTGTAATTCCATATAACAAGGGCGGTCAATGTAGTTCCGCTTTCTATACCGCTCCGCTTATTGCCATAAAAAATTTCCGCCTTTTCGGTTGCAGACCTCAAACACGCTCGCAAAGCTGTCCACATCGTCCAGACCGCTTCTCTGTGCAAAGTTTAAAAGCAGATCCTCAATATTATAGTTGTGGAGAAGGCCCGCATTGATCATGGTAAGCTCCGTTACAATATCCGCCTGCTCCCCATACAGATTCTCCATATCATTTCTTGCGTCCGCAAAGGCCTGTACCGTGGTCTGTCCGGCCGAATAGGAAGCTGTGAGGGTTTCCAGAAGATCCTTAAACTCCAGCAAAAGCTTTTTTAGCCGTCTCTTCTGTAAGAAATTCTTATATGGCCTTTGCATTCCAATGGCTCCGGCCACAGACAGGATGACAGCCACGGCCCACAGGTTAAAAAAACATATCCCACCATCACGCCCGCAAGTATCGACCACAGAATCCTGTTAAAGAAGATATGGCGCATTGGAATCCATGACAAAAGGGTAATCAAGATGATACAACAAATGTTAAAGGCTGGGTATATTGAAAGCGGAATGCTGAACGATACGAAACTCGGCACGATGCAGGGCGAGATTTTATCACCGCTGCTGTCAAATGTGTATCTGAATGATTTTGACTGGTTTGTAGGAAGAATGTATATGGAACCGCACAGGCAATGCAAGCATAAGTGTAATGATACACGGCGGCTGAAATGGTCTGGCGTAACTCCGAAGTACAACTTCCGTTTTGCCGATGACTGGGTAATCCTCACGTCAACGGAGCAGGAAGCATATAGATTGAAACGTATGCTCACAAAATATTTCAAGAACAGAATGAAGCTGGAACTGTCACAAGAAAAGACGTTTGTAACAGACCTTAGGGCAGAGGGAATACACTTCCTCGGTTTTGTAGTCAAAGCGGAGAGAAAGCGGAAAACCCCAGACCCGAAAACATGGACGGAAAATCTGGTAGGAAAACCATTGCCAGGTATGGAACGGCTGAAAGAGAAGATTCAGAAGATAACCGATGAAGTCCGTGTGGTAGGGGAAATCACAGAAAAGAGCGTACAGGCGGCACAGATACAGCGTGTCAACTCTATGGTAATAGGATTGGCGCAATACCTGCAACCCTCGATATGTTCCCATGCGTTCCATGCCATTGACAGGAGAATCAACAACGCAGCACTGGCGGTATGGAAAAAGAGATTTCCAAAGCATTATAACAAGTATCAGATACCATTGGAAAAGCTTTGTAATCTCCCACACAGACATGAGGGGTATAAAAGTAAGACATTTGTGAATAATCCGGGGTGAAATCCATCACCTGTCCGGCGTATGGAAATCATCAATCCGTTTAATCGGAAATCGCGTTTCCGCCAAAAAGGAAATCGCTTTATCAATAAAAACCTTATAATGAGTCCATGCGCCAGTTGATGTAAATTCATTCATTATAAGGAGGTCACGATTATGACCAAGTACAGAGAAATCATTCGCCTTACCGGACTGGGATTCTCACAACGCGATATCATGGCCAGCTGTGATGTCGCACAGAAAACTGTCGTCAAGGTTCAAAAACGCGCCAGAGAATTAAATCTTTCATGGCCGCTTGATGCAGCAATGACTGACACAGAACTTCAAAGGCTCATGTTCTCTAAGGAGAACAAGGTATCACCTAACAAGCGTATGCCTGACTACAATTACATCCATAAGGAGCTGCTCCGCAATGGAGTCAGTAAAAAGCTTCTGTGGACAGAATACATGGAGGACTGCCGTGCGAATGGTGAGGAACCGCTCATGTATTCCCAGTTCTGCTATCACATCCGGCAGGATGAGCAGAAACGACGCGCTACCATGCATATCAACCGCAAACCCGGCGAACAGGTTGAAGTAGACTGGGCAGGGGATCCGGCAACAATCATCGATCCGGATACAGGAGAAATCATCAAAGCCTACATATTTGTTGGTGTGATGACTTACAGCCAGTATGCATATGTGGAAGCATATATGGATATGAAGCAGAAATCATGGATCAATGCCCATATCCATATGTATGAATATTTTGGCGGTGTTGCCAGGATACTTGTACCGGATAACTGCAAAACTGCAGTTGTCCATAATGGTGGATTTAAGGACCAACAAATCAATGAAACCTATCAGGAAATGGCCGAACACTATGGTACCGCTATTATTCCGGCGCGTGTCAGGGCACCCAAGGATAAGCCGAATGCGGAAGGAACGGTAGGAAACATATCTACCTGGATCACAGCAGCACTTCGGGATGAACAGTTCTTTTCCCTTGTCGAATTAAACCGTGCGATCAGAGATAAACTCGAACTGTTCAACCAAAGGCTCTTTCAGAAAAAAGAGGGTAGTCGGCGAAGCTTATTTCTTGGGGAAGAAAAACCATTACTGGCACCATTACCTGCTACCCGTTTTGAACTGAGTGACTGGAAAACAGCCACCGTGCAGTTCAATTATCACATATCTGTGGACGGAATGCTATACTCAGTTCCGTATGAATACATCAAAAAGAAAGTTGATGTCAAGGTAACAGATACCACTATTGAGATTTTTTACAACCATAACCGCATTGCTTCCCATCGCCGTTTGAAAGGACGTACCGGGCAGTACAGCACTGTTACAGAGCATATGCCTGAAGGCCATCAGAAATATCTGGAATGGAACGGCGACCGCTTCCGTAAGTGGGCTGAGCGGATTGGCATAAATACGTACACTGCAGTCAATGCGATATTGGCCTCCAAAGGTGTGGAGCAGCAGACCTATCGGAGCTGTATGGGACTTCTAAAGCTTGCCGAGAAATACTCAGATGCATTGCTGGAAGCTGCCTGTAAAAAGGCGTTATCCTATACAGCATCGCCGAGTTACAAGAGTATTAAAAACATCCTTGTAACTGGTTCTGACAAGCTGGCATCAAAAACAACCGATACCCAAACCACACAGAGAGCACACGGCATCACAAGAGGTGCCGGCTATTATCGGAGGTAAACACACATATGACCAATCAGAGTACAATTGATAAATTGATTGAAATGCGCCTTACAGCTATGGCAGATGCATTCCGTAACCAGCTGGATAATCCCAAATGCAAGGAACTTCCATTTGATGATCAATTCGGTATGCTGGTAGATATCGAATACAGCAGCCGCAAAAACAATCGTCTCAAGAGACTGATTATGAATGCCGGATTCGACCAGCCGGAAGCCAATATCATGGATATCAACTACACTTCCGGGCGCAAGTTGAACAAGGAACTGATTCGCAGACTTGCCACTTGCGAATATATATCTGAACACCGGAATCTTTTTATTACCGGCGCTACAGGCTGTGGTAAAACTTACATGGCCTGTGCCTTTGGCATGGAGGCTTGTAAGCAGTATTTCAATACCAAGTATGTCCGCCTTCCTGATCTGCTTATTGACTTAGAGATGGCACGGACAGATGGCAGCTACAAAAAAGTCATGGCTAAGTATGCCAATCCTGTTGTCCTGATTCTGGATGAATGGCTTCTATTGAAACCAACAGATTCGGAACAAAGGGATATCTTCGAACTGCTCCACCGGAGACGCAGGAAATCTTCAACGATTTTCTGCTCCCAGTATGAATTTGAGGAGTGGTATGACCAACTGGGTGGTAATGACAGCCCACTGGCAGATGCAATCATTGACCGCATTGCCCATGACAGTTATCGTATCAACATCACAAGCATAGATGCCGAGCATGACATCTCAATGCGTGAGGTCTATGGATTAGACAAAACATTACGCGAGTAAACTCGCATAAGATGATTTCCACTTCCCGGACATCTGATTTCCAGATTTCCGGAAGTGCGATTTCATCGCACAAGAATATTCAATTTGCTGTCCCGATAGAGGGAGAATGGTTTGGAATCACTCTGGCGTTTATCACGCACAGCAAATATGAAACCAGACCATTCGTGAATATTCCAGCTTTCGTGTCCCTGCTGTCCGGTGATAGGAAACCGCAAATCCGTTTTTAAGGAAACCGTCATTCCGGATATGGAAACCATTAACATATATTCCTTAGAATGTAAGCATGCACCATAAGGTGTAAATACATTCTAAGGAGGGTCATTATCATGACCAAGTATCGAGAGATTCTGAGATTATCAAATCTCGGTCTCAGCCAGCAGAGCATCGCTGACAGCTGCGGTGTCTCCAAGAAAACGGTTAATCGCGTCCTCAAGAAAGCCAAAGAGCTAAACATTTCTTGGCCGCTTGATGCAAACGACACCGATGCTGTGCTTGCAGAAAAGCTATTCCCATCTGCAGACAAACCCATTGCATCCAATAAACGGATGCCCGACTTTGCTTACATCCGTAAGGAACTTCTGCGTAATGGTGTAAGCAAAAAACTGTTATGGGCTGAGTACATGGAGGACTGCCGTGCAAATGGCGAAAAACCTCTCATGTATTCCCAGTTCTGCTACCATATCCAGCAGGATGAGCAGAAACACCGTGCAACCATGCATATCAGCCGGAAACCCGGCGAGCAGGTTGAGGTTGACTGGGCAGGTGACCCTGCCACTGTCATCGACCCAGATACAGGCGAGATCCTGAAAGTCTATGTCTTTGTCGGTGTCATGACCTACAGCCAGTATGCATATGTCGAAGCGTTTCTGGACATGAAGCAGAAATCCTGGATCTCTGCCCATGTACATATGTATGAATACTTTGGCGGCGTTGCCAAAATCTTAGTGCCGGATAACTGCAAGACTGCCGTTGTCCACAATGACGGCTGGAAAGACCAGCAGATTAATGAGGCCTACCAGGAAATGGCGGAGCATTATGGAACAGCCATCATCCCAGCACGTGTCAGGACCCCAAAGGACAAGCCCAATGCGGAGGGAACTGTAGGGATGATATCCACATGGATCACCGCAGCCCTCCGGAATGAACAGTTCTTTTCCCTTGCCGAATTGAACCAGGCGATAAAGGAGAAGTTGGAACTGTTCAACCGCAAACTCTTCCAAAAGAAAGAGGGCAGCCGGATCAGCTTGTTTCTTGAGGAAGAAAAGCCATTTCTGACACCGCTGCCTGCTACCCGCTTTGAACTGGCAGACTGGAGACAGGCTACCGTCCAGTTCAATTATCACATAAGTATAGACAAAATGCTATACTCCGTGCCGTATGAATACATCAAAAAGAAAGTTGATGTACGGGTAACAGAACATACAATTGAAATTTTCTACAACCATAACCGCATTGCTTCCCACCGCCGCCTTACCGGGCGTCCCGGGCAGTACAGCACCATCACGGGGCATATGCCGCAGAATCACCAGAGATATCTGGAATGGAACGGCGACCGTTTCCGCAAATGGGCTGAGCGGATTGGCATAAACACATACTCAGTGGTAAATGCAATACTTACCTCCAAACCCGTGGAACAGCAGACCTACCGGAGCTGTATGGGGCTCCTGAAGCTGGCTGAGAAATATTCAGACAGCAGACTGGAAGCCGCCTGCAAGAAGGCGCTGTCCTTTACAGCTTCGCCCAGCTACAAGAGCATAAGCAACATTCTTGCAACGGGTGCTGACAGGACAGGTTCATCCGAAAATGAATCCGGAACCGCAAAACAGAAAGCAAAAGGCATCACCCGTGGTGCCGGTTACTATCGGAGGTAAATACATATGACCAATCAGAGTACGATTGATAAATTAATTGAAATGCGCCTCACCTCAATGGCGGATGCATTCCGCAGCCAGCTGGATGACCCTAAGCTAAGGGATGTTCCCTTCGACGACCGTTTTGGCATGCTGGTGGATATCGAATTCAGCAGCCGCAAGAACAACCGTTTAAAGAGGCTGAGCCGAAATGCCGCGTTCGACCAGCCTGATGCCAGCATTATGGATATCAACTACACATCCGGGCGCAAGCTGAACAGGGAGCTCATTAAACGCCTTGCCACCTGCGAGTATATCGCTGAACACCGAAATCTTTTCATCACCGGTGCAACAGGCTGCGGGAAGACTTACATGGCCTGTGCCTTTGGCATGGAGGCATGTAAACAGTATTTCAACACCAGGTATGTCCGTCTGCCCGATCTGCTCATTGATCTGGAAATGGCACGGGCTGACGGCAGCTACAAGAAGATGATGGCCAAGTACGCCAATCCTGTGGTACTGATCCTGGATGAATGGCTTCTCCTGAGACCCACGGAGACGGAGCAGAGGGATATCTTCGAACTCCTTCACAGGAGGCGGAAGAAATCGTCTACCATCTTCTGTTCCCAGTATGAGTATTCTGACTGGTATGAACAGCTTGGCGGGGATGACAGCCCCCTTGCTGATGCTATCATAGACAGAATCGCTCATGACAGTTATATGATCAACATCACCAGCATTGATCCTCAGAATGACAAATCAATGCGTGAGGTATATGGCTTAGATAAAGCATTACGCGAGTAAACTCGCAATAGTGGTTTCCGTATGCCGGACTGGCGGTTTCCGCCAGCCCGGATATGCGGTTTCACCGCACAAGAATATTCAATTCGACCAGCGCATGGCACCCTACACGGAGGAGGGCAGGCGGATTTATAGTTACTACCGAAGTAAAAGCAAGCCGCTCCCATGCGACAGACCGTCCGTGAATACCGCAAGGGATATACAACTATCGGTCTACGCAAAGACAGTGTTTAACTTTGAATACTTCATGAATGCACATTTCGGATAAACGGAGCCCCTTTCCCGCGTTAGCGGTGTAAGAGGCTCACACCAACGGTGCATTATCCGTT
>ERZ808044.1230-NODE-1230-length-15640-cov-5.122277_pt1 | contig 15640 bp, 15 predicted proteins | sample MGYA00380195_ERZ808044 | MGnify/ENA primary metagenome ERZ808044 (study PRJEB31490, sample SAMN06133423) | mouse gut metagenome | isolation source: Z7_2 | host: mice | place: China: Chengdu | collected 2015-05 ...
GAAATACACTTTTGGTCTTTGTTACTTTCCGATACTGACGGTTTAAACCCTCTAGAATATTTGTGGTATACATAATTTTTCTTATCTCTTCTGAAAACTGGAAAAAGGAACTTACATCCTCCCAGTTATTCTCCCAATTCCGGATTGCATACGGGTATTTCCGTCCCCATTTTTCTTTGAGCATTTCCAGTTCAGAATACGCTGCCGTTTCATTGGGAGCGTTATATACCGCTTTGAAATCGTTGGAGAACTTTTTCAAGTCGCTGTAGTTGACATACTTAAAAGAATTCCTCAGCATATGGATCACACATCTCTGGATCTGGGCCTGGGGATAGACTGCGTTGATGGCTTCCTTAAAACCGGCCAGCCCATCGACACAAAAGAACAGAACATCCTTTAATCCGCGGTTTTTCAGGTCATTTAACATCCCCAGCCAGAACTTGCTGGTTTCATTGGCCCCTACTGTGATGCTTAAGATCTCCTTATATCCTTCCGTTGTGACCCCCAGAACCACATAGGCAGCCCGGCTGAGAATCCGCCCTTCCTCCCTTACTTTATAATGAATGCAGTCCATGAATACAAAAGGATAGATAGGAGCCAGTGGACGGGACTGCCACTCTTTGACTTGAGGCAAGATCTTATCTGTGATCTTGCTAACCATTTCCGCCGATAACTCGATCCCATAGAGATCCTTTAGCTGGTCATGGATATCCCTGGTGCTCATTCCCCGGGCATACAGGGAGATGACCTGCTCTTCTATACCGGAAACATCCCGCTGGTATTTCGGAATGAGCTTTGGCTCAAACTCCCCATTGCGGTCCCTGGGCACATCCACTTGGAATTCCCCATACTGGCTCTTAAGAGTCTTAGGGGAATGGCCGTTACGTTTATTGGTAGTGACCAGATCTCCTTTCTGATTTTTTTCATAACCTAGGGAAGCATCCAGTTCCGCCTCCATGAGTTCCTGCAGGATGTCTTTAAAGCTTTCTTTGAGAAGAGAATAAACATCTGCAACGTTGGAAATGTTGTTTTCTGAAATAATCTGTCGAATTTGCTCCTTAGCTATTGCCATAAAAATACTCCTTTTCGATAAGAATTGTTATATCTGAATTCTTACCAAAAAGGAGCCATTTTTTTCCAAAGACACAAACTATTTTACACTACCGGTTATGGAAGTGACGGATTATGAAACGGACATTCCGGTTTACGGAAAGACTGGCATGGGAAAGGCTGAGGGCAAAACTGTTGACGCATGGTTTACAGGATTTGCACAGACAGAAGAAGGGCCGGTTTATTTCTGCGTCCGATTAGGGGAATCTGAGGGGGATGAGCCAACCAGCGGGAAAGCAAAGGAGATTGCGGTCCGGATTCTGTCGGATGAGTATTAAAATAAGAGGAGTTTGGCAGTGGGGGCTGTGAAAAAATTGGAGTTGAAAACTCTGATTTTCACAGCCCCCGGATCTACATCAATTTATCCTTTGCGCTTAGAGTTCCAAACTATTTTCTTTTAATAAAAAGTCATAAATACTCATCGTAGTGATTCCATCTTCATCTCTTGTAATATTCACAACATCTTTTACAACAATAATCTTTTTAAAAGAATCGTTTACATTTACAAGAGATGCCTTTTCCTGAATACATTTTTCTTTCGTTGGCATGCTAAAGGCTGATTGAATATAGTATCGTTTGCTACCGAGATTCGCTACGAAGTCAATCTCCAACTGATTCTTGTATTCTTTACCATCTTCGTTTACACCACGCTTTTCTACAACACCGATATCTACGGAATATCCTCTGCTTCGCAATTCGTTGTAAATGATATTTTCCATTAAATGTGTTTCTTCAACCTGTCTGAACCCTAACCTTGCATTCCTGAGTCCCACGTCTTCAAAATAATATTTTAATGGTGTACCAATATATTTTCTGTCTTTTACATTGTAACGATTTGCCTTGTTGATAATGAAAGCATCTTCTAAATGCTCTATATACTGTCTGATTGTATTTAAACTGATTGTTGACTGAATGGCACTTTTAAATGTAGCTTCAATTTTCGGCGGGTTTGTCAATGAACCAATAGCAGAAGCAAGGATGTCAATTAAGTCCTCCAGCTCCTGTGTTTTCTCAATGTGGTGTCTCTCAATAATATCTTTTAAGTAGGTTTCTTTAAACAAATTCGTAAGATAGTGAATCTTCTGTTCTTCTGTTTTCATTGTAACAGTCAATGGAAGACCACCATAAACTACATACTCAGCCCATCCACGGTATATGTCTCCGTCATATGCTTCCATAAATTCCTTGAAAGTTAATGGATAAATGTGGATTTCATCACCTCGGCCTCTAAATTCCGTAATCACATCTTTTGACAAAATTAATATCCATAAGCAGGTCTCCTTTATTGCATATTTTAGACAATTACGTAACTTTTACTCAATCCATATTTTGCTTTCGCCAGTAAACTGTGGTTGAATATTTTTTACGTTTCCGCCATTTTTGTTCAATATAATACCTCAAAAAAATTCTAAAAGCAAATATTTCCACAATCAAACATTCTCCGGCAACTCTTCTGATAATATACATATCCCACAACATCCGCCAAAATCCATCCGATTGGAATCGCCATCCAAATCCCAATTACGCCTATAGTCCCGGCAGTGGCATAGGCCAGAACCACCCGGGTTCCAAGAGAAATGACAGTCAGAACCAGAGACATTCCCGGCCTTTTAATAGCCCGGTAAAAGCCGTAAAGCAGGAATAAAAACCCGATTCCGATATAAAAACTTCCCTCTACCCGCAGATACTGGATTCCCACGGCCAGAACCTCTGTCTCATGGGGCTGAACGAAAATCAGCATTAATTCTTTCGCAAATATCCAGACCAAAAGGGAGATGGCCAGACAGAAAATGGTTACAGTAATCACGGCTTTTTTGATACCTTCCCGAATCCGTCCGTACTCCCCGGCGCCGTAATTTTGTGCAGTAAAGGTAGAAAAGGCATTGCCGAAATCCTGGACCGGCATGTAGGCAAAGGAGTCGATTTTCACTGCCGCGGCGAAAGCCGCCATAACGGCAGTGCCAAAGCTGTTGACCAGGCCCTGAACCATCAGGATACCAAAGTTCATCACTGACTGCTGTAAGCAGGTCAGGACAGAAAGCTGGGAAATCTCCTTTAAAATGCCGCTGTCCCACCGCATATGCTCCCGGCTGATCCGGAAAACAGGACATTTCAGCAAAGTATAGAGTGCGACGCCGATTCCGGAAATATACTGGGCAATCACTGTGGCCAGAGCAGCCCCGCCAGCCCCCATTTCAAAGGTAATAACAAAGAGCAGATCCAGACCTATATTGACCAGGGTAGACACGATCAAAAACAACAGGGGAGCCACGGAATTTCCAATGGAACGAAGAAGGGCAGTGAAATAATTATATAAAAAGATAGCGGCCAGGCCCCAGAAGATAATCCAGAGATAGTCCCTCATCATATCCCGGATTTCCTGGGGAATATTTAAAAATACCAGCAGAAACTCCATCCCGGCAAAGACGAAAATATTCATAATGACCGTGATCGCAGCAATAAGAACAAAAGATAAGAAGGTTCCGGTTTTTAATCGGCCTTCTTCTTTTTTACCGAAACAGATAGAGACAAAGACTCCGTTTCCCATGCTGAGTCCCAGGAGGATTGAGGTTAAAAAGGTCATCAGCGTGTAGGCCGATCCTACTGCCGCCAAAGCGTCTTTTCCTAAAAATTTTCCTACAATAAAGGTGTCGGTAATGTTGTAAAACTGCTGGAGAAGATTGCCTGCCATCATGGGAAGGGCAAAAAGCAATATGGTTTTTGTAATATTTCCGCGGGTTAGATCCTGATTCATAGTAACTTGTCCTTATCTGAGAAGGTTATTTGGGGATGAGCCAAGAGTCCACATTATCCCCTTCACTATCATCTCGCTGTTTTATAAGTGTATCATATCTCTTTATTTCGTACAAGTAATACCTCTTATGGCATTCTTGAGAAATTTGAGGTATACTAAAAAGAGCATGAAAAGGAGGACAGGCTATGAAAGAATTTACCGGAAGCGGAAGCAGGGCCGCCTGTGAGGTGGAGGAAAAGAGAGAGATAATTGAGAAATTGGCAAAGGAAATCTGGGAAAATCCGGAGTGTGGATTTCAGGAAAAAATTGCCTGTGAAAAAACAGCAAAGGTTTTAAGAGACGCCGGATTCCAGGTGGAAACCGGAGCAGGCGGAGTACCTACGGCCATCCGGGCCCAGTGGGGATCCGGGCATCCAATAGTGGGGTTTTTAGGAGAATATGACGCGCTCCCGGGGCTTAGTCAGAAGGTTTCCGACCACAAAGAACCGGTGACAGAAGGGGCCTGTGGTCATGGCTGCGGCCATAATCTGCTGGGAGCCGCCGCTGTAGGGGGAGCCCTGGGCATGAAGGCGGAATTGGAGGAAAAAGGCCTTCCCGGAACCGTGGTATTTTACGGATGCCCTGGGGAAGAGGTACTTTGCGGAAAACCGTTTATGGCCAGAGGCGGCTGCTTTTTTGAGTTGGATTTGGCCTTAAGCTGGCATCCCGGGAAGGTAAATCAGGCATCTGTTTCGGTCTTCAGCGCCTGCAGCGGCGTCAAGTTTCACTATACCGGAATTACGTCCCACGCTGCAGACGATCCCTGGAACGGAAGAAGCGCTTTGGACGCAGTACAGCTTTTAAACATGGGGGCAGAGTTTATGAGAGAGCACGTAAGCCCTCAGGTTCGGATTCACTATTCTATCACCGATGGGGGAGGCGCTCCCAATATTGTGCCGGGAAAGGCAAGCGTCTGGTATTATGTCCGGGCCTTGGACAGGAATACAGTGAATCAGGTGTATGACCGGCTGGTAAAGGCGGCAGAAGGGGCGGCTATGATGACGGAAACCCAGCTGGAAATAGAGTATATGGGCGGCTGCTATCCCATGGTGGGAAATCAGGTGCTGGCAGAGGTGATGAGCCAGGTTATGGAAGATATGGAACAGGAAGAGTGGACAGCAGAAGAATTACAGTGGGCAAAGGCGATGAATCAGCCGGTAGAGGATCAGAGGAAGGCAGCAGTAAAAACTTTTGGACTGGAGCCGGAGTCCCAGCTTTTTACCGGGGTTGCCCCTATAGGAAAAGGAATTACTTATGCCTCCACAGACGTAGGAGATGTGGCTCACATTGTTCCCACTGGCATGGCTACCGTTGCCACCGCCGGTCTGGGAGCGCCGGGGCATAGTTGGCAGATGGTTTCCTCATCTGGAGGTTCTATCGGATTAAAGGGAATGATCTATGCTGCTAAAATCCTGGCGGCAGCCGGAGTCCGGCTGGCAGAAAATCCGGAACTGGTGAAGAAAGCAAAAGAGGAATTTGACGAAATGATGAACGGGGAAGCTTATGTTTGCCCTATCCCGGAGGGGATGGAAATTCCAAAGAACTAATATTCTGTCTTTTTGTCCAAATTAATGCCTTTGAAACCATCAGCAGTTTTTAGACCGGATGGACGTTTATTGATTTTCTCAACTTGGATATAATATTGACAATAATTCGGTTAACCGATATATTATAGAAAGGGAGGGAAAGCGGATGATTATAAATGATTTACTTGAAAAAGAAGATATGTCCAGGTATCGCTTAAGCAAAGAAAGCGGAGTCGCAATGACAACTATTACAGATATTTGTAGTGGAAAAGCGGATCTTGGTAAATGTGCAGCCGGAACTTTGTATAAGATTGCTAAGGTTCTTGGCGTAACGGTTGATTCAATATTGGAGAATAATGGTGTAGACAGAGCAGATTACAGATGTTCTTTTGAGACGTTTAAGAGCAATATATGCCATCATGTAAAGGACATGGGTGACATAGATTTTATTATCGAAACGCTTGAGGGAGATGAGATACGGAAGCTTTATGATCGTAGATGGTATAGAGAAGCATTATATCTGTTGGCAATGATTGACTATTTGTCCAGGATGAACAGCTTACCTCTTTGCACAAATTATAATGATATTCGTTCTCAGAAGCTTGAAAAACCATATTTTCCCGCAAGTGTTATCGTATCATATGCTGCGACCGGAGATGAAAGTATAAAAGAAAAGGCGCTTGCAAACGCAATACCTGAATTTCTACGATTTAATATCGTAGAAAGCGAGGTGCGAAATGTCTGTTGATAAGCCTTTTACAAAAGAAAATCTGGATAGTTATTTGAAGGAACTGGCAAAGGAGTTCCGTAAAAAGAATGGCGCCAGGATGCCAGCGGAGATCATTCTGATTGGCGGGGCATCGCTCCTTATTAATTATGGCTTTAGAGAAATGACCTATGACATGGATGCAATCATTAAGTCTTCAGGAGCAATGAAGGATGCAATCAACACAGTAGGAGACAGACTTGGTCTTCCGGTTGGATGGTTAAACACAGACTTTGTTAATACAAATTCATATACACCAAGATTGGCGGAATATTCAAAGTATTATAAAACTTTTGCAAATATCCTTCAGATTAGAACAGTATCAGCTGAATACCTGGTGGCTATGAAACTTATGGCAGGCCGTCAATACAAAAATGACTTATCTGATATAGTTGGCGTGCTGATTGAGCAGGAAGAACGGAATAAGCCGTTGACATTTGATACAATTCAAAATGCAATAATTGATTTATATGATTCTTATGACCGAATACCAGAAGATTCCAGAATCTTTATCGAAGCTGTTTACAAGAAAGAAGATTTGCATGAATTTTATAAGCAATGCAGAGAACTTGAACAAGAAAATAAAGATGTATTAGTTGGATTCCAGGAAGACTATCCGGGTGTGCTTAATGGTGATAATCTTGTTGATGTTTTGAAAGCTGCAAGAGCTAAAAAACAACGTTATATTTGTCCTATCCCGGAGGGGATGGAAATTCCAAAGAACTAATATTCTGCTTTGCCAGAGAAAGCTTTTCAGTCAGATAAAAGCCTTTTTACGAAATAATCCCTCTGATTTATAAACATCTCTGTCACCTGATAGCTTTCCGTTTCTTCATAAGAACAGGGAGTAATGACGCCGTTATCAAAAGACAGAATAGAGGCGCCGGGAATTCCCAAAAGGATAGGGGAGTGGCTGGCAATTAAAAACTGGGCCCCCAGCCCGGCAAGCCGATGAAGCTGAATAAAAAGGGTAAGCTGACGCTGAGGAGAAAGGGCAGCCTCCGGCTCATCCAGAATATAAAATCCCTGCCCTGTAAAGGTTCCCTGCATCAGCGCCAAAAAGCTTTCCCCATGGGATTGCTGATGAAAAGATTTGCTTCCGAACCGGCGGTAATACGTTTCAATATCATCGCCGTCCCGGTATTCTTCCGCCTTGGTAGCCACATTATAAAAACTTTCTGCCCGGAGAAAATAGCTGTTTTTAGGTTTTCTGGGCCCCTTTACCAGGCGCAGGATCTGATGGAGAGCCGAGTGGGAATCGTAGGAAGAAAACCGGTAATTCGGGGTTCCTCCTTCTGGATTAAAACCGTAGGAAACAGCAATGGCTTCCAGAAGGGTGGATTTTCCACTGCCGTTTTCCCCGGCAAAAAAAGTAATATTGTTATCAAACGTTAAAAAATCCCGGCCCGTGAGAGCTGGGATTTGTCGTACATAGCTGTTCGGATCCAGCCGGTCCCATAGAAAGTGGATTTCTTGAAGAAAAAGGTGATTCATTGGTGTAATTTGCCTCCAGTAATTGCTCTATTTCATTTAGAAAGATCAACCCTATCTAATTATGTATGAGCCTCAATAATTTGTTTCAGTTTGTCTGCTGTACATTCTGGTAGTCTATTTTTTAAATAAATAATTTGATTACAAAAATATTGAAATGCAAAATAGTGTTCGTTTGGATTGTTAGTAAGTCTAATAGACAATCGTTTATCATATGATACTTTCTCAGAAAAAAGGTTAACTTGTATATTTAGCGGCAATTTATCTTTATATATAGCAAACAGTCCTAATGAAGGCATATTATCATTAAGACGTACAACTATTTGATGCGGGTACTTAAGCTTTAAATTATACAAATAAGAAAGAGTTTGGATTATATTATTATTGAAGGAGTCTATAGAAGGAACTTCTTTAATTACATTATTGTATAAAGTTGCTGAAGCCGAGGAATAGGGTTTTACAGGTATTGCCTCTATTATACATCCTTTACTAAGTAAAGTTTCTATTTCTCCAGACTTTTCGATGATAAAATGTAAGGAACCACCGGAAATAAAAATGGATTTAGCCACATTTTGAGCATCGTGCCAAAATTCAGATGTACGGCAATTTAAAAATATACTGGATTGATTAAATTTGCTTTCTAAGACTTTTAGCCGCTTTTCAATAGAGGCGAGGGTTACCAATTTTTCCACTAACAAAGTTGCTGCAATTAGAACTAGAAAAGAAACAATAAAGTTCAGCAATTCATTTGTTTCATATTTTTTATAGGTAAAGAAGACCCAAACTCCGCCTGCAATAGCAAATATAGTTGTAATATTTTCAACAAAAAATCTTAGCACCTTTTTTATAAAACTCATATTGCCTGCTCCTAAATTTATCTTCGTTCTAACAATAAATGACAAAATTGCACAGTAAAAAATATATTATTATCCATAACTTTAATATGCATTTTTTCTGTAATGTTTTCATTCAAGGAGTTTTTAACTGATTTATAAAAATTATTGTATTCCAATTCTTCGTTTGTTCGTCTCGTATAAAAATCCTTGATGTTTTCTTCATAATCTTCAGTACAACATTCAATTATTCTAAATCCGTTAGATTTGAAGGCTTTTTGAAAGCCATCAAACGTAAAGGAACGTTTCCTGTTTTTTGATATTTTTTGAATCAAATTTTTATGCCATTTATCAGAATCATTATCACAAACAACGAATTGTCCAACATAAAATAATCCGTTGCTGCTTAATTTTTCCCTTAATAAATTTAATACAACTTCAATATCATTGACATAGTGGAAAATTTGCCTGGCAAGTATCGTGTCAAATTTAAGATCATTTTCTAAACAAAACGATTCGATAGATGTATTAATTAAATTAGCACCAGGTATTCTGCTTTTTGCTATTGCCAGCATATTTTCGCTGGCATCAACAATAGTGAGTGAAGATGCTGGAATCTTTTTTAAAAGAAATGAAGATAAATATCCTGTTCCGCCTCCAGCATCAAGGGTTTCTCCCATTGTTGGTCTTCGAGACAAGTAATGATATGGAATAATGTTAATTGAATCACTGGTAATCCAACGTGACTGGGCTTCATAAGAGCATGCTCTTTTTTGAAAATCTTCAGATACACTAGCTGTTTGAGGTAAATAAGAATTCATAGATTATATTCTCCTAGCTATTACTACTTAAGTTTCCAGATCTTGCTTTATATTATATATTACGACATATTTTGATATATAATAAGCATACTTTTAGTGTTTCTGTTTATAGCAAAGAAGAGATAAGGGCCAACTATAATTCTAGATTTTTGTGTATCCCCCAATACTTTTCAATTATGTATAATGCTTACCGGCACAACTGCCGCTGCTCCCTTACAACAAGAATCACCGAAAGGATTAAAGCCAATGCGTCGCTGACAGGCTGAGCGGCAAAAATGCCGTTTATGCCCCACAGGACAGGGAAGAGATAAATAAATGGTATGAGAAACAAAATCTGTCTTAAAAAGGTAATAACAATAGACGGAACCGGTTTTGCAATAGACTGAAAAAAGGTAGTGGCCAGCATTACAAAACCTAGCACAGGTGTGATGCAAAAATTGATTCTTAACCCAACCGTTCCAAGCTCCATCATTTTTTCAGAAGCTCCAAATGAGGATAAGATTGCTTCCGGAAAAGCCATGACAATCAGCCAGATAATGCAGGTAACGCCTACGGAAAGAGCAGAGGCCTGATATAAGGCAGACATGACTCTTTTATAATTTTTGGCTCCGAAATTGTTACCCACAATGGGCTGGATCCCCTGGCTGATACCGCTGGCAGGCATTATCACAAAGGTCATAATACTGGCCACGACCGCGTACACGCTGATAGCCATATCACCGCCGTATCTGCCCAGTTGGCTGTTGTAAACAAGGCTGATGAATCCCATAGCCATCTGTGCAATCCAGAAGGCAAAGCCGCAGGAGACAATTTTTTTGGCAAGCTCAAAATCAAAAGAAAAGGTTTCTCTCTCAATTTCTACTTTTGTATAGCCTTTTAAAATCAGATATGCGCCCAATAAAGTGGAAAGGATTTGTCCTATGACAGTAGCCCAGGCCGCTCCTTCCACGCCCCAGCCCAAAACAGCTACAAAAACGGCATCCAAAATCATATTTGTCACAGCTCCAATGCCGGTGACGCACATCCCCAGGACAGGCCTTCCGGACACGCGGACAAAATCGCAAAAGACCATGGTAAGTCCCTGGAAGAGACAGCCTAAGGTGACGATTTTATAATAGGGTAAAGCGTAAGAATATGCGGTTTCTGTCACTCCGAATATGGTGAGGATGGGATCTACAAAGATCAGCAAAAGCAGAGACAAGGGGATTTCAAAAATGATAACCAGCAGAAATGCATTTCCGAAAGAACGGTTCATATTTTTCTGCTGGCCTTTTCCGGCAAACAGGCTGAACAGGGAGGAACCGCCCGCGCTGCAGGTAAGCCCAAAGGCTATCATCATAAAAGAAAGAGGAAAGCAGATAGACAGCCCGGCCAATGCGGAAGTACCATTAAAATTCCCTACAAATATGCGGTCAACAATATTGTAAATGGCTGTAATTAGGAGGGAAATGGACGCCGGAATAGAATACTTTAAAATCATGGGAAATAGTTTCCCTGTGGAAAAATCGTTGGTTTCATTCATAATGATTACCTCGCTTTCTAAAATATTAGTTTCCTAAGTATTTGAGCGAAAATATTGGATAGCTTATGATAAGTTATCCATCATTTTCTCAATTACCTGAAAGAAAATTTCCAAATCTGCTTCAGAAATATCCTTAACAAGTTTTTTTTCTAATTCGGTTAAATCTTCTACGACCTGCTGCCGATAGATCAGGGCTTTATCGGTGAGGACAATTTTTTTCAGCCGGTTGTCATAAGCAACAGGTTCCCGGACGATCAGCCCGTTTTTTTCCATTTGCTTTAAAAGTTCTGTTGCAGTGGACGGGCGTATGCTGTATTCTTCCTCAATATCTTTTTGAAATACATCCTGTGTCTGTGCCAGCAAAAAGTGGAGCGTCCTTCCCTGGGAACCGCTGAATTCCTTCCTGGAAGAAAGCATATCCAATTTTCTGCGTAACTGGTTGGACAATTTGCTGACATACCTTGCGGCGCTTCGGGTTAGGGAAATCATAGACTCATCCTTTTCTTATTTTATTAGCTTCCTAAGTAATTTTAGATCTGTTCTTTTTATTTGTCAAGTGATTTTTGATTACAGGGCGGCAAACAGCAATGAAAAGGATTTCTTTTTCTCAGATTTGCATACAAGGTAATAGGTCACTGCCGCCTCATCATCAGAAATAGGGATATTAATCCGGTTATGGGGCACTTCCGTATACTTTTCCGCAAGATCAGAGGTAAAAGAGGGTAGGGAGGAAGCCTGCACAAGTTCATTGAAACTGAACCGATCATTCTGTACCAGAAAGCGGGAAGCCGGCATTTTTTCCGTGGGCACAAAGTTCCAGAAACCGATGTCGGACATTAAGAGCATATTTTCACCGTTCATCTCAGCAAAGGACAGGCTTTTTCTCCGGGAATATTTATGTCCTTTGGGGAGAGCAAACATCAGGGTTTCTGTTCCACATTCTTTATAAAAATACTGCGCCGCGTCAGGCCGGGTATGTGTGACGATCAGCTGGTAGACATTGTTTTCCAAAGCGGTAAGAAGTCTCCGGTCGTCATCTATTTCGGTCTGCAGCGTCATATGCGGAAAGACATTTGAGATTAGGGGGGCAAGGCGCCACACCGGGGCAGGGGCGCAGACGCCCAAGGCGATGGTACGGTTTCTCCTGTCAAAATCTCTGGCCTTTGCCGCGAAGGAATCCGCACCTTCCAGAAGTTCCTTTGCCAGTTTCAGGACATATTTTCCATTTTCGTTCAGCTCCAGCTTATTTTTCTTCCGTTCAAAGAGGGTGATGCCCAGCTCATCCTCCAGTTTCTTCATATTTCTGCTCAGGGCCGGTTGGGAGAGATGCAGGATTTCCGCAGCGCCAGACAGGGTTCCAGCATCCGCAAAAGCCACAAACTGGCGCAGTTCATAGAATTCAAGCATTCCTATTTCCTTTCAGTATTAGTTTTAATTATAGTAGTATTCGTTATTGGCAGTGTACTTTTTCCAAAAATCATGTAAAATAAAATCAAATAAAAGAATCTCACTGCTTTTTAGTATATCAATATTGATTATAGCAGAAAGGAAGGGATTGTTCAATTATTATGGAAAGGAGCCAGTGAATCAGAAGCGATGGTGTTTTACTTTACGGCCACGGGCAACAGCCTGTATGTGGCAAAACAGTTAGATGAGGCGCGGGTCAGTATTGCACAGGCGGTACACGACGGGGAAAAGGTTTATACAGCGGAAAAGATTGGCATTGTCTGCCCGGTATTCGGGCATGAAGTCCCGCCGCTGGTCAGGGAATTTCTTACGCAGTCAAACTTTAGGACGGATTATTTTTATATGATTCTCACCTATGGAAACCGCCACGGCGGAGCAGCGGACCTTGTAAAGGAGCTGCTGGAGGAGTTGGGGATACATCCGTCCTATATCAATATAGTGCGGATGGCTGACAATTTTCTGCCCGGTTTTGACATGGATGAACAGAAGGCGCTGGATAAGAATGTGGACGGCCAGATAGAGCAGATTGTGAGGGACATTGGAGCCGGAGAAGAGTATATTGCACCGGTAACAGATGCGGATCGGGCGGCCCATCAGGAATATCTGGACAGGATGGCCGGTATGCCAAAGGATGCTCTTTCTAAAGTATATCGGATTACGGATGAGTGTATCGGGTGCGGGATCTGTACGAAAGTCTGCCCGAAAAAATGTCTGCATATGGAAGGGCAAAAAAGTGTGTGGGAGCCGGAAGGCTGTATGATGTGCATGGCCTGCATCCATGCCTGTCCCATGATGGCGATCCAGATGAGGATGCCGGAAAAGAACCCGAAAGCAAGATACCGGAATGAGAATATCAGTATCTGCGAAATTGTTGATGCAAACAACCAGTGGGGAGAAGAGAACCCCCAATAAAAATCATATTACAGGAGGAAAATATTATGGAATTTTTAACACTGAACACAGGAGCAAAAATGCCGCTGGAGGGCTTTGGCGTATTTCAGATCCCGGATAGGATCCAGTGCGAGCAGGTCGTTTATGACGCCATTAAGACCGGCTACAGACTGCTGGATACGGCGGCAGCTTACATGAACGAGGAGGCGGTAGGAAAGGGTGTAAAACGCGCAGTTGCGGACGGGTTGACCACAAGGGAAGAGCTTTTTATCACTACAAAGGTATGGGTACAGGATCAGAAAACAGAAGAGACGGCATACGAAGCGGTCAAGTCATCCCTGGCAAAGCTGGAACTGTCCTATGTTGATCTTATCCTGCTGCATCAGCCTATGGGAGACTATTTTGCTGCATACCGCGGAATTGAGAAAGCGTATAAGGAGGGACTGACAAAGGCTGTCGGCGTGGCCAACTTTTATCCGGCGATCCTTACCAATCTCTGTGAAAATGTGGAAGTGATTCCTGCCGTCAATCAGGTAGAACTGCATCCGTTCTTTGTCCAGGCTGCAGCCCTTGAGAATATGAAAGCATACGGGGTGATACCCCAGGCATGGGGACCGCTGGCAGAAGGAAAGCACGGTATCTTTACCGATCCGGAGCTTGTGGAGATTGGGAAGAAATACGGAAAGAGCGCGGCACAGGTGGTTTTGAAATGGAATGCACAGCGCGGCGTGTCCATCATCCCGAAATCGGTGCATGTGGAAAGAATGGAGCAGAATATTGACATCTGGGATTTTACGCTTACAGATGATGAGATGGAAAGGATTGCAGCAAAAGATTTGGGACACAGTGAGATTGTCAACCATGATGATCCGGCATTTGTCAGGATGCTCTGCAAAATGAATATCCACTGAGTTTTTGAACACCACTGAGTATGTGGCGACAGAGAAAGTCGGGCAGGCGTGAAATGCCGGTAAGGAAATTATGAGAGCAGCTCAAGGGAAAAGAGTAGAAAGAGGAGTAGCCAATGCTTACAAATGAATTTAAAGGAATCCAGTTATCCCGTTTGGGATTTGGAACGATGCGCCTTCCATTAATGGGCAAAGACGCAGCCTGTATTGATGAAGAACAGGTAGACCAAATGGTGGACTATCTGTTATCCCATGGCGTGAATTATTTCGATACGGCATACCCCTATCATGGAGGTATGTCGGAAAAGGTGATCGGCAGGTCTTTGTCACGCTACCCAAGGGAAAGCTATTACCTGGCGACCAAATATCCGGGCCACCAGATCAGCCAGAGTTACGACCCGAAAGCTGTTTTTGAGGAACAGCTTGAAAAATGCGGCGTGGAATATTTTGATTTCTATTTATTACATAATGTGTATGAAAACTCTATCCAGGTTTATAAAGATGAACGCTGGGGAATCCTGGACTATTTTGCGGAGCAGAAAAGGCTTGGAAGGATCCGGCATTTGGGATTTTCCTGCCACGGCAGAGTCGATACATTAAGGGAGTTCCTTGATTACTGTGGCGATCAGATGGAGTTCTGCCAGATCCAGCTTAACTATCTTGACTGGATGCTGCAGGAGGCAAAGGAAAAATATGAGCTTTTGACAGAACGCGGCGTCGGCGTATGGGTGATGGAGCCTGTGCGGGGAGGAAGGCTTGCCGCTCTTTCAGAAAAGGAAAATGAGACGCTTCACGCATTGCGCCCAGATGAAACAGGCGTCGCCTGGGCATTCCGTTTCCTGCAGGGACTGCCAAATGTGAAAATGATCTTAAGTGGAATGTCTGATTTGGAACAGGTGAGGGAAAATGTGGAAACATTCTCTGAGGAGAAACCGCTTACGCAGGCAGAGCAGAAAGTACTTTTCGAAATTGCGGAAGGGATGAAGAATTCCATTCCCTGTACGGCCTGCCGCTATTGCTGCGACGGCTGCCCCAAGGGGCTTGATATTCCCATGCTGATCGCAACCTACAATGAGATTCGGTTCTCCCCTGCAGTCAATGTTGCAATGCGGCTGGAAGCCCTGCCGGAGGAAAAGAGGCCGGATGCCTGCATTGGCTGTGGGAAATGCGCGAAAATATGCCCGCAGAACATAGACATCCCTGCCGCCATGAAGGGACTGGCAGAGGAGGTTGCGAAGCTCCCAAGCTGGACCGAGATCTGCCGCCAGCGTGAAGAGGCGGCAAGGAGAATAAAAGCGTAGATATGCCCCAATGGCGGTTGATACGTTTCTGGAATAGTAGGATGTGACTCAAAGGACGGCGGTTTTGTGTATGGCAGAATCGCCGTCCTTCTGTGACTGCCGCGGGCAACGAGTCAAGTGGGCATGTTTACATGGTAAGCGCCAAATATTCCTGCGGATTTCCTGATCCTCAAGTTTGTCTTATAATTGTAGTCAATAGATATTTAGACT
>ERZ808044.1234-NODE-1234-length-15599-cov-3.921660_pt1 | contig 15599 bp, 10 predicted proteins | sample MGYA00380195_ERZ808044 | MGnify/ENA primary metagenome ERZ808044 (study PRJEB31490, sample SAMN06133423) | mouse gut metagenome | isolation source: Z7_2 | host: mice | place: China: Chengdu | collected 2015-05 ...
CATCCCGCTCCATGGTACGCCAGCCGCCCCGGTTGTAGGCATACTCCCACCGTACTGCCCCGTCATCTTCTGAAAGCTTCCTTCCGTTCCTGCTGTATTCACATTTAAGAAGCGTACCGTCACTGTAAGTCGTCAGGGACGGATAGGCGCAGTCTTCCTCATAGCGGTAGAGGGTTTCATGGCCTTCCCCGTCAGTTTCCTTAACAAGGCGGCCTTGGGAATCATAGGCATAGGACTGCTCCTGAAAGTGCCCCTCACCTGTTTTAATCTTTCTCTGAATCAGGTTGTGGCAGACATCATAAGTAAGAAGCTTCTCCCTTCCCCCATTGTCCCGGACGCATACAAGATCTCCTGCCTCGTCATAGAGGTATTCCGTTTCAAGCCCTTCCGGCTTTGTCTCCTTTACCAGATGCCCCCAGGCGTCATACTCCCACCGGGTGTTCCTTCCCAGCTGGTCCGTCTCAAGGACGCGGTTCCCCTTCTCATCATAGTCATAAAACTTCCTGCTTCCATCGGGATAAACCACCATGCTTACTATATTTTTCTCATTATAGTAATACTGTTTTTCCCCAGGATAATAGCTGTATTCCATGAACACCCTGCGCTCCCTGTCCTCATAGCGCATCCGGTAGGCGTCCCCATTTGAAAGAGTCTGTAAGACCACCCTGCCCTTCTCGTCATACTCATTGACAAGATAAGATAGCCCTGTCTGGTCAGTAGGGCGAATCAAGAAGCCTTCTTCTGAATAGGCATAGCGGGTTACTCCCCCGTCCATGTGGACCACTTCTGTCAGCAGCCCGTTTTTATAATGATATTTCAGGCATCTTCCCGTATCATCTTTCATCAAGGCAAGCTTTTCTTCCTGAAATTCAAAGCTTACCGTATATCCAAGGGCGGTCCGCATCCGGCTTAAGTGTCCGTTTTCGTAGGAAAATACCAGCTTCTGCCCGTTCCTGTCGGCTGCTTCCTTTAAAAGCCCTTCCCCGGAATAACAGTATCTTACATGCTGGTGGGTGTCCGTTACGGTCCATTCCTCCATCCCCAGGCCGCAGGAAAGGATAAATCTGCCGTTCCCAAGGATATCCTCAAATCCCTCTTCCGTAAAGCGGTAGGACACACAGTATCCGCATGGCAGCTGTCCGTGAATGATGTTCCCGTCAATGTACAGCCTTCCCTCATAGGTAAAATGCCATCCTTTTCCAAGCCATCCGGCCTTCATTCGGGACGAGCTGTAGCTCCGCTCCAGACGGACAGGATCTGAGATGTCCGGCAGGTACATGTCTGTGGCTGTGATCAGGTAGCTTCCCGACACCGCATCCACAGGCTCACAGATCATCTCATTATACTGGGCCATCCTGATGTTTTCTTTGAAGCTTTCCAGCGGATCATAAGGGTAGCCTGTGAGCATACACTTGCCAAGGTCGATTAACATGCCCTCCCCGGTCTCCATTAGACCATTGGTGACTTTTCTTATGATATCGTCATTAATACGTGGATTCTGGCACCCGAACCGCAGTTTGTTCATGGCAAAGCCCTTTAAGGAGCCTGCCCCGATATTGACCGCTATGTTGGTAAGGCTAAGCTTTCCTGTCTGCTGGTAGTCCTCATAGCAGGCGGAAACCACGTCCATAGCGGTGTTCAGTATCTTTAATCCCTTTTCGTGCTCCTTTGTAAAATTTTTTACAGACTGGATGGTTTTGACAATCTTGTTTGCCGCTCCTGCTTTATCAAGATTTAAGTTGACCGCTTTGAAGGTGACCACGCTGAATATCAGGTCGTTTACTCCTTTGGTGATTTCATAAAGCGCCTCGTTTCCTCCAAAGACGCCGTCCCTCATAAAGTTATATGACTGGGAGATATCTCCGTTTTTAACCTTATTCAGGTCACTGACACCCTCCGCAATGTCTGCCACCGCAGAAGCTGTCTTGAATGTAGCTGTCGCACCTATTGCAATGGCAAGGGGCAGGGCTGCTCCTCCGGTTGCCACGACTACTGCTACAGTAGCTACCACCGTAAGTATACTTAAAATGCCGCTGCGTATCTTGGACTGGGCCTCTTTCTCCTTCTCTGCAAGAAGATCTGCCTTCATTTGCTCAGCCTGTTCCATCAGCCCGTCTTTCGACTGGGCGTTGGCATCTGCACGGTCCTGGGCATCGGTTGCGGTAAGCTCACTGCGCACCTCGCTGGCAAGGGGCAGGGCCGGATTCTTTAATTCCGCATCTTTCCTCACAAAGGTGGCAATGATGTTGGTCTCCTCATTCATGGTGATCTGGCTGTCGCCGCCCTTTAAGGACATCTGGAGGCTCTCTTCCGCCTCCACATAAACCGTCTCTACACTTCCCTTTTTTCCTGTTCCCACAAGGATATTGCTCTTGTCACTGAAAAAATTGATATGAAGGCCTGACAAGGATAATGAGCCTGTTCTCTGCAGCGTCATGGCTGTGGAACCGTTTCCCGGTGAAAAGGTGATTCCATAGGGGGCCAGCTCTAAGTAGGAGCCGCTGGGATCAGAAAATACCTTATAATCAGGATCCTTTTCTTCCTCTGGCTGCTCTTTTTTTTCCGCCTCCGCAGCAGCCGCTGCTGTCATGGCTGCGCTGCCTGCGGGCATACCGCCGCCGCCCGTGCCGCCTCCTGTAGGCGCACTTCCACCGCTGCCCACGCCGCCTCCTGATGAGCCGCTGCTTTCCGTGCTTCCTGAAGAACCGCCATAGGTGCTTCCTCCGCCCCCTGACTGGCTGCTGCCAGATGGAGCATGGCTGCCGCCGGATGCGCCGCCACTTCCTCCGCTTCCAGCTCCTGCGCCAGAACCGGAGCCGCCGCCCATTCTCAGCGCATGGACTGCCATAGCGCTCTGCTCCTCATGCTCAGGAAAGTAGATATGCACCCTGCTCCCTTCTTCTGGCATACAGTAAAAATTACTGGTTTCTATGGCATAGGTAAACCACTTGAGGTCGCTGGATGGCTCATAAGAAGGATCAATGTCCAACTGTACCCTGACCTGGTTTCCCTTTCTTTCCTTAACTGTGGCCGGTATGCTCATACCGTAAATTTTAGGGTTGGTCTTTCTGGAAGTAAGGATTCCCTTTCTTCTTGACAGCTCATATTCATAGACCAGATCCTCCATCTCTGTCCTGATATCTACTGCTGTCACCACTGTCTCAATATATCCCAGCATGACCTGCTCGCCAAACTGCATATGCTTAAGGCTTTTAAGCCGCCAGCTCATCATCTCCTGGGGCATAAGGTCTCCCGTATTCTCCAGCTTTTCATACCGCTCCTTCCCCTTAAGCAGGGTATACTCTTCCTCACAAAGCACAGTGCCATAATCCATATGGGGAATTCCGAAATAAGCCTTTCCGTATTCCGCTGTATTGTCTGCAAGGACAAAGGTGGAAAAATGGCTGGCAAGCCTTTTAAGAAAAGTCCAGTCCGTTTCCTCATACTGCATCAGGATACCCGGAATCCTGGCCCCGCCTGTGGCCTCATCCCTGATCTGTGCCTTTCCGTACTCTGACAGGGCCTTATTTAGAACCTGCTCATAAGTATCGTTTCCTTTACAGTAACTCTGGCTCTTGTCCGTCAGATCCCATTCCCTGGTATATCCGCTGAAATCCATATACAGATAGAACAGGCCATTTTCCTTTTCTGTCCGGATCTCTTCTATCCTTCCACAGAAAACGGTCTGCTTTTTTGCATCCCTGCGGCTGATGCGCACCGACAGGCTGCTTACAGCCTGCTCCACCATCTCCATAGCTTTCTCTTCCTCTACAACTGCCTTGATCATGGCTTTCCCATGCTCATTCAGTCTCTGCATGATATGAAGGGAAGCAATGCTGATGATTCCTTCCGTCTGTATCTCAATATTCAGGTTATGGTATGTTAACATCATGGTCTGACGCCTCCTCCTTCGTTTCCTTTATAAGAGTGTTATCCTTCCTCCGGCTGTCCTGTGGATATGATCTTTATAATTCCGCCATATTTACAGGTAAGTGTAGCTTCCCCGATCAGCGCCTTTTTCCCCGGCTCCACATAAACATCTTCCTTTTCTTTGTCCCATTCTACGGATACGATTTCAGGCTCGCATTCCCCGTAGCAGGCCATAAACTTTTTGCCATCCTCCGATTCCTGGGTGAAAATGTCCGAAACCTGATCTTCAAAATCCATCTGAGTCTGCTCTGCCACATCCCTTGCTATTTCTTTTGCCGCCTCTATTGTGCTGGGATTCTCCGGACTCATACACCCTCCAAAACAGATTATATTTTCCGTCTTACAATCTTTGATTGTGATCTGCGCCCGATTTTTCAAAAATACCCCGTGGCTTTCCTCTAAAACCAGCATACTTGAACGCATTCCAAAGTCGCAGACAGTCTGTGCACAATGTACAATATAGGTATCATCAATTCCTGCCATTTATTTCACCTCGATTTCCTTAAATGTAACCCCCATCACATGGCGCCTTAACAGGCTTTCCACCACCTCAAGGCTTACCACTGGAAGCTTTACCCTGCTGTCTGCAGGCAGGAACGCCCTGTGTTCTCCAATCTTCTCCCTGTTTAAAATAAGCCGCTTTTCCATACCGTTGGGGTAATATTCCGTATCCTTATCCACTGCCTCAATCTCCTTTAACAGCAGATGGAAATAGACAAGCTGCTTTGATTCCTCCTTATGGATCAGCACGATCTTTTTAAAGATCAGGTCATCCTCATACATATCGATTACCTTTTTTGCCATTTCTGACACCATATAAACCGGACTTTTAATAAAATCAGGTGCGCACTCTCCTTTGGCCTCATCCAGATACAGAGGAGTGATATCATTCATCTTTTCCGCATCTTCCCAGGTAAAGATATGGCGGCTTCCATAGATATCAAAATCCCTAAGGCCGATTACATCCATCAGGGTATTATCCTGTTCCATGAAAAAATACCTGTTCATTGTGATTCCTCCTCCGCTTTTCCCATATCCTCTACGATCAACAGCTCTGCAAGCTGCTTCTCATCAAACAGCTCCGGCTGAAAACCTTCTTCTGAAAAGGTTGCCTGCTCTAATCCGGCATTTTTAAATTCATTTTCAAAAAACTGACAGTCTTCAAAATCGGCCTGATGGAGATTTGCATCTGCAAAACTGCATTCTTCGATTCGGCATCTGATAAATCTGGCTCCTGAAAGGTCAGCCCTGCTAAAGTCAATTCCTTTTAACTGGCACTCTTCAAAGACAATAAAGAAAAGGTTTTTCCCCTGGCAGTCCCCTTTCGTTAAATTCTCCCTGTACCAGTAATCTGCGGTCAGTATCTCAGGATTCTCTTCATACTGCTTCAGCCTGTCCTCCCATACCTCCTGTCCTCTTGTGTCTCGCTTTACCTGTATGACGATCTCGCTGTAATCCTTGTATTCCCCCCAGCGTATCACCCAGAAGGGCAGTTTCTTAATACTGCTAAATACCTCCTGTTGTTCCAGGCTGCGGAAAGCAAACCGCAGGATATGGGTAATCAGCTGGCTGCACAGCATGATTTCATCCTGTACCAGTGCATCAACATCATATTTATTTACCTTTCCCATATACTCCCGCATATCCAGAAGAAGCTCTTCCTGCCATGCAAAGTGCTCCTGAAAAAGGAAGGTAATATCAAAGGAAGCAGACAGCGGTGTCTCATCCAGATACCATTCCATATTTGAAACATCCAGCCTGACAACTGCTTTTCCCCTCAAAAGATCACACCTTTGCAGGGAGTAAAGAAAGTACATGCAGTCTTCTTTCTTCTGCTCCTCTGCCTGTTTTCCAATTTCCTCAAAGGCTGCATAAATGCACTCCATCAATCCGCCAAGTCTTTCCTGTAAGTTGTCCCAGAAGACCTGCCGCAGCTCTTCCTGTCTTTTTTGATGATCTTCCTGAAATTTTTCCCACGCTTCCGCTCTTGTCATCTTTCATCCTTTCCTCCAGCTAATTCACATGAACCTCCGTACCCTGAATGATCAGTTTCCCTTCGTCATTCATATAGATATTCCCTCCCATTTGGGATGCCAGATACGCAGTTTCCTTGCATTGTACCTTCATAGAATATTTGGCTCTTAAGGTAATGTCATTCTGGGCGGAGATTTGAATGCTGTCATTGGCCGATATGTTGATTCTTCCGCTTTTTAAAACTTCTATCTTTACACTTCCGCCGCTGCACAACACTTTAATTCCATCAGGTGCAAGCTTAATCTGCTGTCCGCTTGGCACCCGCAAATATTTTGTAGCCGGATCGCTCATCTTATCCTTCCCGGCATCTTCCGCTGCATCTGCTCCTGCCGCTGCTAAAGGAGCCGCCGCCCCTGCCGCAGATCCAGCTGCTGCACCTGCCGGGATTCCTGCGCTCGATCCTCCACCACCGCCAAAGCTGCCTGTACTCCCGCCACCACCGGAACTGCCGCTGCTTGAACCGCTGCTGCCAGAGGAACCACCTCCATGAAAACTTTCTTTGCCGGAAGAACTTCCGCCGCCGGAGCTACTTCCAGAAGCCTGGGTGCTTCCCGGGCTTCCTCCTGCTGCTTTTGCAGCGGGGGACTCATAGGTACTGACTGCACTGATGGCAATTACTTCTCCCGTCTTTTTTGAGGGAAAATAAATTCTTACCTGATCTCCCTTTTCAGGCATACAGTACCAGCCGCTCCCATCGGAGGATGCGGAAGGCGTTGAAAAAGGAAACCAGTAACAGTCATTTCCCGGATAAGCATCATCAATTTTTAAATGAATCTGCACCTTTTCCCCTTTAATATTAAGGATTGTTCCCTCTAAGGCACTGCCCACCAGTTTCATGGGATAAATGGTCTTTTGCAGAATTCCTTCCTTTTTCTTTAATGTAACAAACTCATACACAGTACTTCCTATAGTTTTATATGCAAGTTCTGCCAGCGTCAGGCTTCTTCCTCTGTAATCAACAGATGCATAGAGGGGCATATGATTATCCAGCTTTAGGTGATAGGCTATAAATGCCTCGTCTGCCACTCCTTCCCCCGCTTCCTGCCAATAGGACAGTTCATCCATATCTTTCCAGATTTTTTCCACAGAAGATATGACCTGTCTTGCCGGTATCTGCGCCACTCCCAGATAAAGACATATCCCCTCTCTTACCTCACTGCACGCTATTGGTATGTGCCATACAGACAACATTCTTTTCAAAAACTGCCAGTCCGTCTCATCATACTGCACTGCAATTTCTCCAATTGCCCGGTCAGGAAACAGTACTTGAGATTCCCCGCCATATTCTCCTACAATCCCCTTTATCAGTGCTCCCATAGTCATTGATGTATCCTGAAAAGAGCGGGACTTTCTTTGAATATCCAGCAGATAGCTGTAGGTATATGCTTTCACTGTTACGTGATAGCTTTTTCCCACACTTTGAACCTCAAGACCTGCAATAATACCAAAAAATAGCGGATTTCTTTTTCCATTTCTTTTTTCAAAAAGAGCAATCTTCTGGCTGCTTCCTGTCTCATGAATAGGAAAATCTCCATTTTCCTCCCCAAGGTCAGCGGTAAGCTCCATCACCCCATGTTCTCCCGGTTTATGCAGAATGTGCACTGAAAGAATTGTTTTGATCTGTAAACCTGTAAGCTCCAAATCATGAAGACCATATGCCATACTTTCCGTTCCTCCTCGTGCGCTATAACTCTCAATTAGTTTTCATAAATTTCTTTTGCTTTTAAATTAATTGCCTTTTTATATACCCCTACCGATGCGCCTGCATCATCTTTCAGCTGTATCATAGTCCCTGCCTCAAGGGTAATGTTTTTTCCACTGACGCTGATCTGTTTTCCTGCGCTGATTGTGATGCCTGCCGGTGCTATGAAGTTGATATTTCCGGTTTTAAACATGGCAATACTGGATTTCCCCGCTGTCATTAAAACTCCGTCAGGCACCATTTGAAGCACATTTCCATCCTTGGTAAAAATATTTCTTTTGGAAGGATCATCCATAGGATCTTCCTTCTTTTCGGCTGCCGCATCTGCTGCTGCCATTGCAGCGGCGCCTCCGGTGCCTATTCCGGTACTTCCGGTGCCTCCCGATGCGCTGCCCCCACCGCCCGAGTACCCTCCGCTGCTGGCGTATGAACTTCCGCCACCACCGCCGGATGAACTTCCACCTCCACCGCCGGAATAGCCCCCGCCGCCGGATGTGCTTCCACTATTTCCCGATGCGCCGCTCCCAGAAGGTGGTGATGCCGGCATGTGGCTGTCATGCTTGGTAATTACATAGGCTTCCTTTTCATCTCTTGTAGGAAAATATACGCGGATACTGTCTCCCTTTTCGGGCATACTATACCATCCGCTTCCATCAGAGGATGCCGCCACTGTAGAAAATGGAAACCAATAGGTTCCCTGCTCACGAGAGGTATCTTCATTCAGCGTTACCTGAACCTTATCCCTTTTTACTGCTGCAATTTTTCCATCTGCCGATATTCCGGTGATACGTCCATTATATTTTCGTGTGGTCAGCATAGCTCCTTTCAGCCTGAGTTCATAAGTGCATACCAGAAGCCCTTCTTTTAATTTTCTTTTTAAACTGCTGATATACCACTGCTTTCCTTTAAATGTGAGCCTGCTTCCCAAAGTGTACATTTCATAACTGTCAATAAAATATTCTACAAACTCTCCAGAATCCAAATTGGGGAATCCGTTTTGGGATAAATTATCATAGCGTTCCAAATCTTTTCCCATCCGGTATGGACTCTTTTCCCAGTCAGTATCAATATTTTGAGAAGACAAGCCTGCCTGAAAGCGCGCGCTCCCATATGTTGCATCTGCATACAGGCTGTCAGAATACCTGCTGGCAAAACGACATAAAAATTCCCAATCTGTTTCCTCATATTGGAACCATATCTGCCCAATAGCTTCCTCCGGGATATTTTTGGTACAGATGCATCCCGGATAATTTTCCATAATCTCAGAAATAACAGAGTGATTCGTTCTTGCTATATTTTGAAAGGATCTGGTCTTACGTTTCAGATCCAGCTGATAAGTTGCATCATATGCTTTCAGCTTCACTTTCCTGTGATTGCCCACCCGCTTCATACTGCTGTCAACAATCATTCCCTTAAAAAGAATCTTTTCTCTGCCATCTTCCATGTAATTTACTGTCACTGTTTCCGGCATCTCATAAAAAGCCATTTCCTCCGGCTGATTATCAAGCACAGCCAAAAGACGAAGTTCCCCATGATGATTAGGCCTTTGCAGAATTTCCAGTTCTTCAATGGAAATCACTTCTCCCAGAGACAGATACAGGTCTTTATAGGTAATTGCATTTTTCATTTTGTGCTACTCTCCTTTCTCAGCTTCCCTTAAAGGTTCTGATAAAAGTTCATTCAACCTGAGCACCAATGCTTCCAGTAATAATCCATAAGTATCCTTATCCTTTTCAAAACAGTTGTAATTTCCTACCACCCGGTTACTGCCATATCGGATACGAAAGATCAGGTTATAGGTCCATCCCTTGCCTGTTGGCGTACGGTAAATCAGATAATCCAGATTTTCCAATACAATTTCTTTAATCACCTGTGCGTAAGTTCCAGACATTTTCATACTGTTCACCAATTGTTTCTTCCACTTTCCAATGCTCACATTTTCCAGCTTCTTATCTGACACTGTCAGAATCTGGCTTGCATTCTGGTCATGGTTTACAAAAATGGCAACTCCCGTATCTTCCTTTACTCCGGTATAAAAGTTCCGTATTAGTACCATTGGAATTCTGTCCTCAAAATAGATTCTGGTTTCAAATACATGAGTTTTGCCATTTGGTAATGTCACACTTCCTTCCCGCACAGCTTCCAGCATTTCTTCCAATGTTATTTCCGGTACAATATTTTCTTCTTCTGCCCCGTGAAGCCTTTCTTCCTCCGCCTTAGCTTCTTCTCTTTTCTGTCTTCTGTATTCCCGCTCTAACATTGCAATCCGCTCATCCACAAATTCCATATCTATACCCCCTGCCTGATTTATAAAAGCAGCATTTGTCTTGTGTTGCTCTGCTGTCTTTTCAGTCCGCCATTTCCTGCCTTTTGTTCTTTTAAAATGTTCAATAACTTTTCAAAAATAACCTGATTGGACCAATCCATGACTTTCTTTCCCATGCGCTTTTCCACATAAAAAGTTACAAGCTCCTGTGAAATCTGTCCCTTATTTCCAAGAATCTGCATGGCAAAAGAAATATCATAGCTATCTTCTGAGCCTGTGTTCAAAAGCTCCAAAGCAAATTCCATGAAAAGCTCCGGCCATAAGCTAACGCCGCCGGGGCAGACATAGGGCATGTGAATCCGGTTCACCGTATCAAATTCTGTCTGATAATCCTCGAAGTTTTCATACTCACATCTAAGGCGCGCCCCTTCCTGAAGGCGGAATCTCCCAAGTTCGATCTCCCCCTGCTCGGGAAGTCTGTCATCAAGATAAACGTCTCCAAATCCGCCCATGCGGTCTTTTTCATAATCCATAGTGACAAAACGCACTTTCACGTAAGTAAGCTGGGATGCCGGAGGGCAGCGCAGGCTGCAGGCCTCCTCCATCCTGTAAATATTGCCTCCATGCAGAATCAATCCGGGATGCACCTTAAGAATACTGTCTTCCCATGTAATGTCAGTTCCCTTTAAAACGCCGCTGCCGCAGTCTGCAAACATCATCCTGTTGATCATAAGAGGATAATCCCGCAGTTCTTCCAGCATGTCTTTTTTTAAGATATTTTTATGTACAAATACGGGAGCCTCAAATTTGAACATCTGATTTTCCTCCTAACAGATTGCAATTTCTCCGATCCTCATGGTCTCTTCAATCCCGATAATTCCAAAATGATATTCATAATAAATGTCTATATGATATCTGATACCTGCAAACTGATTGATAATAAACGCCACCTTCCGCTTTAGGCTTTCCGCCTCCTTCTTTCCTATGTACAGAAGGATTTCGTAAGGATCCTCATTGCTGTTATAAACAATACAATTGGCAATTAAAGCGCAGATCACCTGCCGAAACAGGGCAATGCTCTCTCCTGTCCGGTATAATATCAACATGCCCTGCAAAAGAACCTCTTTCTCCTCCTGCTCAAAAAGAGTAAAGGCATCCGCCGCTTCCTTCCCGTAGATTCCATCCAGAATTGCCCTTCCCAGCAGTTTTTTGTAATATTCTTCCCTGGTCATTCCCATTTTCAGGTCGTTTTCGGAAAGCTGGTGGATGAAAAGCTGAAAGAGCCCGTTTCTTAGAGAAGGATAATCTGACAGGTCAGGATGAAACATGTCCTTAAAAATCTGTTGAAACCGGTAATAGGGATTGATTTCCACCGTGTAAGGCTCCTCAATTTTGGTTACATTTAAAAATTCTTCAGACAATTCCATATAGGGGCTGTATTTTCGGGCGGCTTTGAAACTGATTTTATCCGCCTCTATTCCCTGTTCTTTTGCCTGAAGCATGATCTCCCACAGATAATTCATAACAGTTCTCCCTCACACAGATACTCCGGATACAGCATTTGAACTTCTGATACAAGAAAACTCATAAGGTCTCTTAGCAGAAAACGATTCTTTCCTTTTCCTTTAAATTTAAGCAGCAGGCATTTTCTATAAGCATTGTCCCGCAGTTCATCTATGATAAAGCTGTTCATGGAGTAGGTTTCTGGAACTGCCCTCCGCTGGTCAGTCAGCTCATGGCCGCTAAATTCCACGTATTCTGCAAGGCCGAATCCCTCAAGAAATCTTCTAAGCTCAGAGGCTGTCCTGACCTTCACACCCTGACGCTGAAAGAAACGCTCTACAAATTCATCTTTTCTCTGGTTTGTCATTACCGGATAAGTAAACCGTTCAAATTTCCTGTTCTGACCGCTGCGTATCATATAAACCTGCCATTTTCTTGCTTCCGGCATATCTCCCATAACCAGAAGACGGTTTTCACTCTGGCGCACATTCAATATATGCGCACTGTCATCAATCAGATACACATGCTCATTTCCATACTCCCGAATAGATATGACATGCTCAAAGCTTTTGTGATCTTCACAGGGAACCGGAAAGCCGACGCTGTTAAGCTTAAGCTTCCTGATATTCCATAAAGGAATATAATTTTCATGGGCCCATTCTCCATATTCCTCAAGATCAGGCTCAATTGCTGTAATTTCTTCTCCCTGTGAAAATTTGCAGAGATCACTTGTCATATAAACGTCCACAAATTTATATAGATAAGGAGCATTCACTGTCTGCCAGGCAATTCCATTGCTGGTAAACACCTCATATAAATGAGCAATTTCTTTTAAGTAGGATTCATTCCTTTTTAGAATAAATTCTGCCGGATAGCTGTCTTTGCTGGTTCTTATGCTTCCGCCAAATTTTTCCTTTTGAAGCAGCTTTTGAATCTGCATAAAATCACATTCCAAAAACAATGTTTTTACATAAACGCATCCCTTTTCCTGTAGCTGCTTATCCATCATAAATGCGTCATAAGAGTTCTCCGCAAGATCATTTTCTATCATGGGAGAAAGCAGATGATGGGTTCTGTCCAGATACTCCTTTTCCACAATGCCTGTGCAGATCCGGTAGCGATTGATATCAAACGACAAATCATCCATGATGCGGTGTTCCAAAGCACTGTACATCTCCTGATTTGTCTCATACAAAGACAAAAAAACCTGTTCTACAATATCCTTGAATACCACTCTCTCACTTAAGTCCCCAATCTGACCAATCTCTTTTTTTATCATTTCCTCCATATCAGACATAGGCTACTTCCTTCCGTCAAAAAAGTTCTCTTCCCAAGTATCATCCTCAAATGCAAAAAAGGTCTCTTCTCCCTGCCTTAACAGGTCATTTTCCCGTAGTACAGGAAGCACCAAAAATCCCCATTTTTCTTTTGAGGGCCAGACAAAGAACTTAATTTCACCTTCCAGTATGATGTCGGTTTCCTCCTGAATGACCGTGCCGGAATATTTCTCATTGATATCTTCCTGGGTTACCTGCTTAAACCCTGCTACATTATAGTTAAAATGGTATACTTTCAACCGTTTTCCCTTTTCATCATGAAGATATAAATCCAACTGTTCCCCAATCTTAAATCTTGATATATAGCCAATATCCTGTTCCTTTCGCAGGCTGTGGATCAATATTTTCTCTTTGTTTTCATGGGTATATGCCATGATTTCATAAGGAAGGGCGTTTACTTTGTAAGTATGATTGACCTTCATATATCCCAGCTTGCAGTTCTTAAAGTAACTGACTGCTCCTTCCAGACAGCACATTTTAAGCTGGCTTCCACTTTCACCCTCACGCTCATTCCTGATTAGTCTTCCCGGTACAAATTCCTTCAAAGCCTCTGTAAACAAACTGGATTTGCAGGACTGTCCTGTCAGTTTCAGCATGTTATAATCTGATAGTTCTCCGTCAATAAACAACCTCTCCAAGAAACGATTCATCAATTCATATACATCGGGCCTTAGCAGATTTTCAATTTCATAAAGATATAAGGTAAAAGACAGCTCTTTTCGAAGCGGCATAATTCTGTCGTCGTTTCGTACGGACAATCTCCACTTATCTAACAAGATTCCTTTTTCTTTCGCACCTGCTCCTTCTGTGCCAATTCGAAGTTCATATTGAAAGGATTTTTGAAAGAAGCTTTCCTTGATGGCCTCTGCAGTCCGGAACAAATAGTAATAATTATTTTTTACTCTGAAATACTCTTCCCTGCTTTTCGACTCATACTCCAAAAAGCGTGTGGGAAACAGCCTTTCGGCTTCCTCGTAAAGCTGGCCGATGCTTTCATAAATCCGGCTTTTTCCCCCGGTATAAGATTCCAGATCAAAGTGAAACTGCTGATATCCTAAGGCCTCAAGAAATCTTATCTTAAACAGCTGTAAAAGACGAAACGTCAGATTATTGCCGCCAAAATTCGTGTTTCCGTTTTCATATCCGGTTTCCAGATCCACCTCATAAGACACTCTGTTATTGCGAATTCGAAACCTCCCTGAGGTAAGATCAGTTGTGCCCCCGCCGCAGTCCATAATAAGCGCCTGGTACCAGGAGCCATCTGTATATCTGCCAGAACTGATCAGCTCATTAATACTGTGAAACAAAACTGCCATTCCTTCATCTAAGGTGCATTCCACATTGAAATCCGGCAAAAGCTCCCTGAACATTCCAGCAAAACGCTCTGTCTGCCTGACCGGCGCCAGAAGCTGAATATTTTTAAATCTGCATTTTAACTGCTGCTGCGCGGTATCTATCAAATACTGCATAAATGCCGCCAGCATTTCTGTCCTTTTAAGCTGCAGCTTAATTCCGTCCGGGGTAATCACCTGCTGGATTCTCTCTGGTGCACTAACCCACCGTTTGATATCATAAAATAAGGGGCTGTCCTCATCCTGATAGGAATGGCCTGCAAGCTCCTTTGCCTCATAGCCAAAGCAATAGAGCGGTTTTTCATTTTCTACGCCCTTTATTCCAATCATACTGGGAATCATTTCGCTTTCCCTATAGTATCCGCTGCTCAGATCAACAGTCCTGACAATCTGCGTGCTTCCATCTGCACAGTAAATGCCAAGGGTAGTATTGGCGCTGCCAAAATCAATAATCAGGGGAAGCTCTGTTTCTTCCGTTTGTCTGATATCTACTGCCAGGAGCGGTGTGAGAATGCAGACAGCCTGTCTCGGAATACTAATTTCCTTTCCATGATATATTTCATAAAGGACTTCGGATATCTCCTCGCGCTTAAAGTAAAGCAAAAAATACCGATGACCATCTGCTTTCAAAATGGGAACATTTTTCCCTTTCATCAGGAAAAATCCCTTATCTTCCACTCTTTTTAAGTAAAAGCAGGTATAAACCTGATATTTTTCGTCTACCAGCAGCACATTTCCTTCATACAAATTAAGATCACTACCAACCTCATAATGATCTGTCAGTTCGATTCCTTCTCCCTCATACAAAACAAGATGGGCAGGAAATGAAATTTCTGATGAAGCATCCGGTTTCAGTTCTATTTTGCCAATCAGCTCCTGTAATGCCTCCATACCGCCTTCAGCAAAATCCTTAATCTGTCTGTATTCTCTAATACCTCTGTGGCGCATGATAAAGCGGATCAGTTCTTCTCTTTCCAGTCTGGCACCCATAGGCACTACAAGCCGCTCTCTCTGACAGATTTCTTTTAACTGGTAAGTAGTCATTCCCTGCAGCTCTTCTAATCGATATACAGCTTTTGATTTTGGTTTTTCCACGTTTTCTCTGGATAATTTGTATGTATACTGCCCCATAGTTCAGCTACCATCCCCTCCGCCTGCACTGTCTTTATCCCCACCGCCTCCGTCTGGGTTTTCTCCTGCATCATCTTTGTCTTCAGACTGATCCGGCTTATTGTTTTCTTCTGCTGCCTTTTTTGCCTCTTCAGCTGCCTTTTTTGCTTCCTCAGCTGCTTTTTTTGCATCTTCCAATGCCTGATTTGTCTGGGCTTCTTTTAAATCCTGTACCGCCTGTCTTGCGGCCTCGGCTGCTTGACTTGCCTCTTGCGCGGCAGCTGCTTCTTTAGACTGTTTTTCAGCTTCTTCCGCTGCTTTTTTCTTTGCTTCTTCCTCCAGCTTTTTGCAGGATTCAATTTGGG
>ERZ808044.1235-NODE-1235-length-15587-cov-4.695680_pt1 | contig 15587 bp, 14 predicted proteins | sample MGYA00380195_ERZ808044 | MGnify/ENA primary metagenome ERZ808044 (study PRJEB31490, sample SAMN06133423) | mouse gut metagenome | isolation source: Z7_2 | host: mice | place: China: Chengdu | collected 2015-05 ...
GAGACGGCGGTGGTGGTGATCTGTTCCGGGAGCCATACCGGGAGCATGGGGATGCCGGGCTCCCCGCTGATGATGATGGCCTTTCGTTTGTCACGGGTCAGCGCTTTGGCAAGGATGCAGCAGAACATGGATTTGCCGCTGCCGGGACTGCCCCAGACCGTGATTGTTTTGGACATGGAAACCATTCCTCCTTTCTGCCTGCGGTCAGGTCTTGTTTTCTTCCGTGTTTCCTTCTTTATCAGTGGAGATTTCCCCGCTGGTTCCGGTTTCTTTTCCCGATTCTTTTTCTTCCCCAGAGGCAGGTTCTTCCCCGGTTTCTCCCGCAGCGTCCGTTTCCGGATTTTCTGCTTCCCCGTCCCCGGCCATTTCCTCTGTTTCTTCATCGGAAGGCTCCGGGAAGTAGATCTCCTGCAGGATCACATCCTGCTCTGCCAGGAGTTCCTCCGCCAGCTTTTCATTGTTACGGGAGATCAAGGCTACATGGGTCACCCCGTCATTTTCCAGGGAAGTAATGACCCGTGCCTGCTCCGGGCTGGCAAGTACCGTGATGGTGGCGGACTGCTGTTTTTCTTCATCTTCCACCGGTTCCTTTGTGTTGTCCACGTTGACACCCTTGGCATCCGTGACGGAAAGCACCCGGACGAAACGCAGTTCCGGGACTTCCTCCGCCGCGTCCAGGAAATGGTATACCCGGATGATGTCATTCGGCTGCAGCTTGTCGGACAGGCCGGAAGCCAGCGTTTTCACAGTCAGGGAGATGGCCACCTTCCCGGAGGGGATGCTGTTTAAGGCCACGTCCGAGGATACCGGGACGGCGCTGGTCTTGGAGGTCAGGATATAATCCCCCTGGGATAAGTCTGCCGTGGCATAGAGGCCTTTCACATCCTCAAGGGAGTGGGCGATATTGGGGGGAAGGTTGTAGCTTCCAACCTCCACGGTCTCCGTATTGTCTGCCGAGAGCTGTTCCCCTTTCAGCACGGGTTTTGTGACCCGGACGATCTCTGTCTTGCCGTTGGTCTGCTTCGCAATGGTGGGCAGGGCGACAAAGGCGATAACGGCTGCCAGCAGGATGCTGAGCAGGCCGAAGATAAAGCGGTTATTCAGTTTCATGGTTGTTTTTACTCCTGTCATATAAAGTGTGGCATCTGTCTGTCAGGGAAGGCAGATGCGGTTATAGGATTGCAGTTATGGTAACGGCCAGGCTCCCGGCCATCAGGAACGGCACAAAGGGAAGGGAAAGCATCCCCTTTTTCCGCCCTGCTGCCAGGGAAACACAGGCAGCAAGGCCGGAGGCGATGAGCAGGACGGCCAGCATACGGGAGGGGCCGTAGATAAGGCCCATGACCCCGGCCAGCTTGATATCCCCGCCCCCGATCCCGGCGCCTTCTTTTGACACCAGTGCGGCGGCCAGCAGGACCAGGAAGCCGGCTGCTGCCCCGGTAAAAGAGAAAAGGAATAAAAGCGGCAGGAGGTCGGTTCCGAAAAGCCCTGCACGTACCAGGGGCGCCGCAAGCGCAAAGGGGAGGAAGAGCAGGAGCGCCCGGCCGGGCACCCGCCTCTTTTTCAGGTCATATGCGGCAAATCCAGCGATGCACGCAAAGGCCATCAGTTCATAAAGGAAAATGGGGCTGCTATTCACGGTTGGTATACCAGTCATCAAACACGCTCTGGTGGATGGTGATGTAGTCATCCAGGTTGACCGAGAGCATCCCGTCCGGCGTCCATGCGTCCCATACCTGGGTATACACCACATAGCTGGTGCTGTCCGGGAACCATACAGGCGTGAAATGCACGGTGCGCCCGTAGGTGGAGAACTCATTGGGCTGGAAGGTGAACCTTGCGCTGCGCCCGCTGGAGACGCGCTGCAAAAGCCGCAGGTAAGTCTTATACTGGAACTCCGGGAATACGGAAAAAGCAGTCTGCGGGTTGCTGTGGTGCCCGTCCGGTGAGTTTGTGGATAACACGGCCCGCACTTCCGTTTTCACGCCGTAGCCGCTCTTCATGTCCTTCCCGTTGGCGGTGGGGACGATATCATCCGGCATCAGGGTCATGGTTCCGCTGATAGAGGCCGAATAGCTGGTATAGTCATACTCCCAGTCTCCCCGGTCTACCCAGTGGCCGTCATCTTCCCCGTGGCTGCACCATTGCCAGTCCGGGACCCAGTAACAGCTCCACACGCCCCAGTTCGCACTGAGCTTCTGGGGATTGGAGGGGAGTGCGGGAACGGAATAGCCGGGGTTCACATCCGTTGCTAGGGGATCGGGCGGTATCTTTTCGTTTAGGTCCACGATCTTCGCCACAAAGGTATCCTGGGCGGTGAACCCCCTGCTCAATGACACCGTGATCGTGATGGTCTGGGGCGTTTCGGGCGTATGCCATTTCACCCACACCAGCTGGGAGTCATTGGCCGGTATCACAATGTTTCGGACGGTATAGCTCCTCCCCATGATATGGAACGTGACCGTTGCCGGGTTGTCCGGGGTAAGGCGTCCGCCTGTCCGCAGCCGGATGGCAGTGATCACATCCGTATCCACCCGGTATTCCACATCCGGCGCCTCGATCTCCCCGCCCGGTTCTTCGGTCTCTTCAAACCAGACAATGCCGATCCCCAGGGCGCTGATGATATCCCCGTTGGACTGTATCCCGCGCCTGCCGCCGGTCCAGGCGGGAAAGCCCAGGTCGCTGTACTCCAGGAACAGGGAAAGGGGAAGGTTCTGGAAAGCCACCGAGGGCAGCTTACTCCGCAGGGATCCTCCGGAGAGCTGGTCGTAGAGGGCGGCTTCCGTTGCCGTAAAAGCGTATTTTGTCCCATTGAAGGTCACATAGGCAATGGGCTCCAGCAGGATCTTGTACTGTCCTGACAGCATGTTCTCGTAGTTTACACCTGTGGCATCGGCTACCATCATGCAGGCGTATTCCGAACAGAAATAGCGTTTGATTGCTTCGATGGAAGCGGGCCGGCTGTTGCTGTTGATGATGGCCGGCATGGAATAGGCCGGCTGCAGACAGTTGTAGGGAACACCGGACTGCAGGGAGAGCGAAGTCCCGTCCCGGTACTGGATCTTGTTCACTTTGCCGAAATGGAGCATCGTGGATGCCTGGCTTCGGTTGGAGAAATCCACGGGCGTGCTCACGGCGGAGCCGGACTGGGCATCCACCACCGTTACCCGCACGCCATCGTTGCCGGGAGACCAGAAGTTGGTGGAGGTGCCCTGGTTCATGTTTCCCCCGCCACCGTCAATGTTGCCCTGCCCGGAAGCGAAAGCCTGTGTAGGGCACAGGCAGAATAGGAGGGCGGCGGTGCAGAGGAGGGCATAAAAGCGTTTCAAACAATATCACACTCCAATCTTTTTCTATAAAAAGAAAACCGCCATTTCTGAGGCGGTTTTCCGGTTTCAGTATTCAGTTGTATATGCAGCTGCCGGTATCTGGCTGGGAACTCGTTTAGGCAATCCCTGTAAGTATCATGCGGGGATAGATTCCGGATGGGCTGTCAGTTCCCCATGTTCCCGACCATCTTGTTAGGATCTCCGCTGCTGTCCACAGTGGCCTGGTTGACCTGTCCGGGAACAACCCATCCAAAAACGGGATCGTATACAGCCCCGTTTTCATTGGTGGTGCCGGCAGGAGGCGTACTGTCCTTTCCGGTATCTGTGGAAGAAGGGGCTGTTTCCGGGGCCGGGTTCACGGGATGGTCCTCACCGGGGTCCGTGATGGCAGTCTTGCCTTCCGTGGGCGGAGGCGGTGTTTCCTCCTTTGTTTCCGTGGGAACGAAGTCAACTACAACTTCCTGCTCTGATTCCTCTGCCACCTTGGGGTAATCTTCCAGCTTGTCCTCTGCATTGTCCTGATTCCAGATGTTGCTGTCTGCATGCTCCCAGGAGCCTTCCGTGGGGGTATCCTTCCATTCCTCCTGGACGGCATCCGGGGGCTGTCCATCCGGCAGGAAGGCGGTCTTTGCATCCCGCCCCACAAGCCAGCAGGCGGCGAGGATGGTGATGCAGGAAACCGAAAGGACGGTCACGAGGAACCCTTTGGACTTAAAAAATTTTTTCATATAGCAGTCATCTCCTTTTTTCCTTTATATATAACCTATACGCTTTCAGGGCAGGGCTTTTCAACAGATGATCAGAAATTTTTACTTTCCGCCCTGCGGTGTCCGATAAAACGGAAGGCCAGGAAACCGGCAAAAGCCGTAAAAAGGGTAGTGAGGATAAATTTTTTGGATGTAAACAGTTTCTTCATAAGAGGTAAGCTCCTTTCATAGTTAACTGCTGCCTGTTGTCCGGCAGACTAAAATTTGGTGTTGTGGTAACCGGTCAGCTCCACGGGCCGGGTGATGGCGGGGTAGGAGTGGCCGAACATGTAAACATAGAACTCCACGTTGCAGGTGAATACATACTCCACCCGGTCGCCTGCCACATGGAACGCGAGGCTGATATCCCTTACCTGGTAGTCATCCGTGGAAAAGGGGATCTTGCTGGCGAGCCCGTCTGTCACCATGTCCTCCAGCATGGCGGTATAGTCCCCGCTGGAGTAGAGGGTATTCAAGTATTCGCTGAAGTTGGTCTCCCTCTGGGAACGGTAGGTATCCGCGTAGATGCTGGCGCTTAAATTGTTCAGCTCCATCTTTGCGCCATTGCGGATGTTGATGCAGGTGATGCGGATAGAGGCATACAGCAGCAGGAAAGAGACCAGCATCACGATCCCCACCACAAAAAAACAGGTAAAGATAGAAATATCCCCACGGTCATTCCAGAGGGGATTCCTGCCTGTGCTGCCTTTCCTATGTTGGTACGGTTTTTTCATATGCCACCTCACTTCCAGTAATGCTCGCTGACACCGGCGCCCCTGGAGACAACGGTGATGTTCACCAGATTGAAATTCCAGAAGCCTCCCAGCTTTGCCCTGCCCGTGATGGTGATATAGAAAGGGGTCCCCAGCTGGATGGCCCGGCTCATACCGGACGGGGTGGGCGACTTGTAGGAGGCGTCAATGGAGTAGGAAATGTTTTCCGCCCCTTCGATCTGAGAGCAGAGGAAGTTAAAAAGCTGTTCTGTCTCTCCATTGACGCCCCCGGAAAGCTGGATCTGCTTCACCATCTGGTCTGCACAGTGGTCCAGTTCCTGTTTGGTGGAGATGATGCTGAACAGGTCCAGGATGAATGCCAGCAGGAGCACCGCTATGAAGATGAACACCACCGTACTGAAATAGTTGACATCACCATTCTCACTTTTCAGTATGGCCGCCGGGTTCCTGCCGGGCCTGCCCTTCCGGGGGGATGCCCTGCCGGCTGCTTTGGAAATAGTTTGGGACAAAGTAAAACCACCTCCTTTCTGACGAAAACAGCCGTCTCCCGGAATGGAAAACGGCTGCTTTACATATTTTTGACTGTACCAAGTATAGCATGGATGCCTTTACGGGGAAAGAGCAGAACCGTGCCAATGTTGTGCCGATGGTGTGCCAATTTGAAAATGGGAAAAATTTCAAGACCAATAAGTAGGTTATGACTGTTGTTGCTATTGGCTGCAAGTAATTATAGTGCTTGTACTGGAAATTTGGAAAGTTTTGTAGTATAATTATATAAATCTTTTTGAGAGGAAAAACATCATGGAGCAGTGGAGATTATATACATCAGATCTTCGTAAGACAGATTGCATGATTAAAAAAGGTTCCCTTATTCCAGATAATTTATTTCATTTAGCAGTAGAAGTATGGATTCTGAATGGGATGGGACAATTGTTTTTATTGCAGCGATCCAACAAAAAACGTTTCCATCCTGGAGAGTGGGAATGCCTAGGAGGTTCTGCCATCGAGGATGAATCTTTCGTTGAGACCGCACTCCGAGAAATTCATGAAGAAATCGGTCTGACCGTACTTTTGGAGGAACTCATAGAATGTGGCTATGAAGTGCGTAATAAGCACATTGTTATGACTTATATTTTGCATAAAAATTTTTCGATAGATGCTATAACACTTCGTTCAGAGGAGATTCAGCAGGCGTCATGGTTTACGATACAAGAGTTTGAAGAGCTGCAACATAATACATTTGTAAAATTTCTTATCCGTCGCTATGAGAAATATGTTAAGGAAACTTTGTATCGAGATTTGCTTACGATAAAGCCGGCATCAATCATTCGGCTAACTCAAACGAAAGACTTTCTTATTGCTCCCAAGAGAGGCCTTCCCCATACCGGTTTTCGTCCAGATAATAGTGACTTTTTCTTCCCGTTAAGAGAACTGAATAATTGTTTTTCAACATATGGAAGATCATTGTCGCTGTTACCGTTAGAGCATAGTGACTACGATAATAATGTGGGTGGCGGAAGCCCTATGAAATCAAAGCCTTTTCCTGGAGTAAAAGATACGGTAGCACAACTTCTTGATTCAGAACAGCTTTCTCAATATCCAATGGCCGCTGGGGATGAGACTATCCGAAAACAAGTGTTAGCTTACTTAAAGCAAGAAGATTTTTCTGAACAACTTACAGAAAAGAACATAATTTTCACAAGTTCCACGACACAGGCATTCACACTATTATGTAGATTATTATTACGCCCCTATGATGTCGTTCTGTTTGAGGCACCCACCTATGGCCTGTTTACTTTTATGCCTGAACGGGCTGGAGGTATCACTCGTTTTATTCCACTAAAGGAGGAAGATAGGTGGATTATTGAATCAGAGCGTCTTGCTCAAGCAATTGATCAAATAAACACAGAATTGAATCAATCATACAGGAATCAGGTGGGTTATGCGCCAAAAGTAGTTGCAGTATATCAGTCCAATCCACACAATCCCATTGGTCGGGTTATTTCTCCTAATGATCGAGAGAAACTGTGGGCAATCCTATCCGTTTGTCATCAGAAAGGTGTTTTTTATATTGATGATATGCTTTATAAAGATTTAAGCTATAAAAAAAAGGTATTCCCGGCCATGGGAATTAAGGGTTTTGAGTCAGATGTAATTGCTTTGCTGGGAGTATCCAAGGCCTATGGTCTGGCAGGCATTCGCTCTGGAATGATTGTTGCGGATGAAATTATCGTTCGTGGGATCCGCAATTTGCTATTTCAGACAATGGATTCTCCATCTCATCTACAAGCAGTGATTTTGGGAAGCGTATTTAATAGCTCTGTTCAGCGTGCGGAAAGTTATTCAGTTTATTTTAAACCAATTCTGGCCGAATACCAGCACCGTTTTGCATTGTTGAAGGCAGGACTCAATGGACTTGATGACATCTCTTCTGCAGAGGAACGCCGATTCATTCAGGCAGATCTGGCACATTACTATCCTAATGTTATGGACCAGGAGCAATGGCTTCAAGGTGTACCGGATATCAGGATTGTTCGCGGAACTGAGCCGGAAAGCGGCTTTTTTGCAATAGCGGATATGACTGCACTGATTGGAAAATCATATCGGGGTACAATACTGCGCACTGAGGAGGATATTTTGAGTTATCTTTACCAGAGTATGAACATCAAATACATTACCGGTGGCTCCATTGCTTGGCCAAATCGGTCCCAATGTATTGCAAGGATTTCTTTTGCTGCCGAACGGGATGAACTTATTTTCTTTGTACAATGCCTGCGAAAAGCGATAATCCGTTTGGAGAGTTGAAAAATTGCCCATATTTAGATAGGAGAATGTATGCTTACTATATACAACTATGACTATCAAGAGAAAAAGAATCGTGTATTTTTGTCAAATCGCTTTTTGCGGGCGTTTAGAGCTGGACTGTTTGAAAACGGGGGCTTTCCTACTATAATCTATGATGAGCGTGAAATTGTACGCTATATTGATTCCCTGCACGCAGAGTCATTTCAAAATTATTTCTGTTATCTGTGTGAAGGGCTATCTCAGGACGAATTTGATGTCGCAGTATATATGGCAAAGACTCTTTATCAGTACACACTTAAAACATTCAATTGTGAGTTTTTAGTAAAATCTCCTATTTTGGATGCTATTTATTGTTGGCGGCTGATCCGCTCGCTGACTGGAACAGATACAGCTATTCGTATCATGGAAGCAGGGGCTGGAAGCGGTATGTTAGGAGGGATATTGCTCCAGCAAGGTTATTCATATATCGGAACGGACGTTACTCAGGCGTTTTACTTGACCGCAAATCGGGTGTTATCTCTATTTACAAATAATCTATGTGAGTTGGCATTAGACCAATCGTTGTATGATTATGAAGCACAATGTATACATATTCCTTATTGGAAACTTTGGGAAGAAAGGGATAAGGAAGGTGGTGTAGACATTTTTACATGCAATCATGCGTTGTTGGAGATGCATGAAAATGCTGTACGATTTTATTTGAAAATCGCTGCACAACGGATGCACAATAGTAAATATGGTTTTTTTGTGGTTCGAGGTTTTGGCTGGAATATACAGCATTCAATTCAAGAACTTATGAAGGAGTTCGAATTTTTTGGCTACAAATTGCAGTATTTTGATTTTAACCATGAAACAGCTGTTTATTCTCTACAGGGCAATTCAGTTTATGAACAGGCAATACAACTTTTGAAAAATCCTCATTATACTCAAAAGGAGGAGTATCAGATTTATAGTTTGGGTAAAAATACCAAAGCCAAATTGAATGATAGGGTGTTGTTTACTGACGATCTCGGTAAGCAGATTTATAACTTTCTGTCCCATACAGAAAATCGGATTGATATTGAGGCATTAGAACGAGCTTACCAGCAAATTACCTCTGTTCAGGATAGTCCGGATGAGGTCTTTGGAAAATTTGTAAGGAGTATCTTATGAACGGAAAACATAATTTAATACTGATTGGCGGTCCGGCGGCCTGTGGCAAAAGTACACTGATAAACATGATGCTTAACCAAGGGGGAGTTTTTTATTACCGGCGTAACAACGCATTTTTTGACTGTGCTCAAGAGAAAGGGATTCCTAGAGAAAGGGCATACCAAACGATTACATCTGAGCAAGCTGACCATCGCTTTGTTGCCGAGTGCCTAAAATTCAATACCATAATATCAGATGTTCACTATGGTGTACAACTGCACCGAGACCGAAATTTTTCCCTTGGACAAGTGGTTGGTTTAACGGACGAAGGCTATGTTCCGACAATCTCAAGTCATCTGTTGGAGATATGTCGCAAAAAAAATATATCTGTCACTGCCATATTACTTAGAGCAGATATTGCGATTTTGTGGGAACGTGCGGTATCCCGAGAGAAGTTAAATGGAAAGCCGTTACGAGCAACTTCTTTATATGATATCCAATCGGAACTTCAAGCAGAGTGCTTTTATTGGGAGCAAATTAAAAAAAATCCACATATTAAATCCTTATGTTTTGATACATCCCATATTGAGCCAGATCAGATATTAAAACAGCTGTCAAACTTTTATAAGGGGGATATATGAAGCCTGTAGCATTGATTACTTCTTCAAAGTGGTCGAATCCTATTCGTGGTGACTTAACATTGCAAAAAGCATTGTGCAAAATCGGACTGTCGGCGGATATCATGTGCTGGGATGAACCGGCTGATTGGGATAAATATGGTCTGATTATTCTGCGTTCCTGTTGGGATTATTATGCCCATTATAAAGAATTTCTGGCTTGGCTAACTGATCTTGAGCAGAACCACATCCCTATAGCTAACGGCTACCGAAGAATCTGTGAGAACATTGATAAGGCCCGACAACTAAACCAGTTGGATACTTGTCCGATAAAACCTCTTCCCTATCTTCTTTGTGATACTTTGGAAACAACACACACCTGCCTGCATCGCTGCAAATGGGATCAGATTGTATTAAAACCTACAGTTTCTTCCGGCGGCTATCATGTTGCACTTGCCGATCGTCGTCAGAAGGGGTGGATGCGGATGGCGGAGGAAACGGCATTTCGTATTTTGCAAGATAGACATAATATTATTCTTCAACCCTTTGTTTCCTCCGTTGTGGAGGGTGAAGTGTCGCTGATCTACTTTCAGGGTGAATTTAGTCACTCTGTAGTGCGTTATCCTGGTGTTTTTAACGTCAAAAAGGCACCACTATCGGTTCTAGACCTTCCTTCTCAATGGCGAGAGGCTGGCAATCATATATGCCACTTTCTTCAAGGAAAACAGTTACTTTATTTGCGAGTCGATTTAGTGAAATATTTTGATGAAATCCGAATCATGGAGGTTGAATTGGCCGAACCAGACCTATATTTTGATCTAAATCAAAATGACTCTCTGAATCCAGCAGATACATTTGCCCGGAATATCTATCAAATAATGCTCGGTTAACCGGAAAGGATCCTCAAATGAAAACTGTTCTTTATGTGGAAGAATCAGAAAATGCCTTGGTTAATGCGCTGATTTTGAGGCAAGATATACAGCTACTTTTAATTAGGTTTTGCAACAGCCTTAAATTCTCTTGTCAACATTTGCAGTCTACAATGCATATACCTGTGTTCATACTTGACAAAAAGGCAGATTTCGAAGAAAATTGCACTCATCTTGCAACATTTTTGAGGGAAGAGTGTAATGGTGTCGATATTTTTTTTAATGACTCGGAATTCAACCAGGTCTATATTCAACGCATTGCCCGTGCATTACATTTGCCAGGCGCATTAACGGATACTCAATCTGACATCGTTCGGGATAAATTACACATGAAAGAATTCCTTCGCAGCGAAGGTATCCCCTGTTCTGAGTATGCTGCCCTTGAGTGCCTTGAAGATGCGGTTGCCTGTGGTGCACATTGGGGATATCCTTTTATCATTAAATGGCGCATAGGAGTTTCTTCTATTGAAGTATATAAAATCAATTCGTTGTGCCAACTTCAAGCATTGAAATTGGAGTTTTCTCAAGGGAAATATATGGCAGAAAAATATCAACCTGATAAGATTTGGTGTCTAGATGCTATTGTTTCAGCCGGATCCATAATTCAGAATCTCTACACTTGGTTACCCTATACGAATCTTGATTTTGCACAGTACAAAACTCGCTTTTGTCAGATGGCAGTAGGATTTCCACCCCAAAGTTGGAAATTCGATACTAAAAGGCTGACACAGCGGATTGTTTCCGCATTAAAATTGCAAAATGGTTATCTACATTTAGAGGCTTTTATCTCTTCCGAAGGAATACCGACTATTTGTGAATTTGCATGGAGAACTCCTGGAGATCATATTCTTCAAAATTTTACACTGCTGTATGGTTGTTCTGTGGAAAATCTTTTAATTGATGTATTGTTGGAAAAGTCGATTAATCCGCTCCCCGAAATACAGGGCTGTGTCGCAGATATATTTTTGCCCATGACTGAAGGGATAATCCGGAACATCTCTTCGATTTCATCTTTGCAGACAAAATGCCAGATTCATGCAGGAGAAATCTTCTATCACCGAGGGGATCAGCTGGTCAGTCGTCGTGCATATACCGATAGCACCGGTTGGGTGCAAGTTATTGGTGTAGACATTCCCGACACAATGAAAAAAGTTGAAGAGGTTTATTGCAACTTTATTTTAGAAACGGAGGCGATTAGTTGAAAAAAGTGGTACTCGTCATAAATAACTTCTCTTGGCATGGTAAACGGGCCTTTCGCACTTGGTTGCCTTCAGTGCCGATTATCACGGCATTGCTGAAGAAACAATTTGATTTTTCTGTCTTGGATGCAAATGTAAATGAGTGGACAATTGAACAAACCGAAGAAGCTCTTCGATACACGAAGGCAGATTTAGTTCTGATATCAGCGCTTTCGATAGACTACCAGATACAATACCACACGCTTGCTCGAATTGCAAAGCGTGCCCTTCCATACTGTGTTACACTTATGGGAGGTATATATCCGACCACTTTACCTTATCAGGTACTGGAGGATGAAAATGTAGATGTAATTATGCAGGGACATGCGGAAGGACGCTTACCTCAGATTGTGAAAATGATCTTGACAAAGCAGTGGGATTTGTTATTGCAACAGGCAGGATTAGGCTTGCGAAAAAATGGGAAACCGTGGCTTACACCGTTGGATTCCCTGTTGTTTCAGACGCAAGAAATTGTAAAACCTGATTATAGCTATCTTGATATTGAAAAGTATTTTTCTCTACAGCAATCGTATAACCCCAGAAATTATTCGACAGAGTGTTTCGAAAAAAAGAGTGTAAATATTATCTCCTCATTTGGTTGCCCCTATAACTGTTTTTTTTGTGCAAACCGAAGTTTGAGTGGTAGTCGTATAGTATATCGTCCTACCGTAGATGTAGTGGAAGAGATTGCTTTCTTTGTTGAACATTTTAATGTTGAGCAGATTTCTTTTATGGATGATAATATCGTTGCAGATAAACAAAGAGCAAAAGAACTGTTTACAGAACTGATTTCGAGGAAATATAATCTGGAAATTCAAATCGGAAATTTAGCCGCATGGGATTTGGATGATGAAATTCTTAATCTTCTTCAGGAAGCAGGGTGTACTCGCATTGGTATTTCTATAGAGTCAGGTGTACAGCGAGTCTTGAAGGAAATTATTCATAAGCCATTAAATCTTGAAATTGTTGCACCATTAGTGCAGAAGGTCCACAATCATAATATCATGCTGATTGCTGACTTTATTATTGGTTTACCGGGTGAAACTTGGGCGGATGTGCGCAGTAGCTTTGAATTTGCATACAACATGGGTGCGGATTTGTGTAATGTCAATATTGCAGTGCCTTATCCAGGCACAGAATTGTTTACATATATGACGCATCATGGATTGCTGCCAAAAAATTTTAGTTTTAATGAGCGATTTTATATTGATGGGCTACTTTCTTGCTCGGAATTCTCTGCTGCAGAGCTACAAATTATGCGGGCTTTTGAATGGGAACGAATCAATGCGAGTACGGAAGAACGGAAAGTACGGGCTATGCGTGTACTACGTCTTTCAGAAAATGAATTATTGAAATATTGTCAGGAAATGCGTAAATCTGCCATTATGTTTGTTAAAAAATATGGATGAAGTAGTAACGACCCTACCCAATCTGAACAAATTGTTGTTAGTTGTTTGAATTAGGCAGGGTCATTTCTTGTTTACCTTGGATATCGTCTCTCTGTTTATATTGCTGTGTGATTGTCAAGATTTAATTAGTACAGTTCATCTTTTCGCACTGCTTTCCAGATGATTCCTGTTTAAGTAATGGTTTAGTAGAATTCTAAATTCAATAATTCCATCTATTTTATAGCAAAATGCTACAGATTCTGCCGGATAATCCGGGTAATGATCCCCACAGCCACGCCCCGTTCTTCATCAATCCGGGTGACGGCAAAGCTCACATCGTCCTTCTTGCCGGGAGTCCGGTAGTCATAGCAGGAGTGGGCCACAGCGTTCACGCCGTTGGAAAGCCGGATATAGACCACGCCTTTATGTACGTCTGTGACCTTGCCGGCATACTTGCTCTGGATGCGGCATTTTTTCAGGTTGTCATGGTTGGTGTTCTGGGACACGCTCTTGATGTCAGCCTTAATGCCCATATCCTCCAGGCTGTCACGGCGCACGTTCAGGATGCGCACAAGCACCTGGTCGCCTACGGAAAAACGCTCATGGGCATCCCCGATCCACTCCCAGGCCAGGTCGCGGGCCATGATGGAGCACTCCACTCCGAAAACCTCTACCCGGATGACCTTCTCAGCCACGGCGATCACACGGGCCTGGACAATACGCCCCTCGTAAATGCGGTACATGCCTGCCGCATCCGTATCCAGATAGAAGGTCTGCCGTTTCCTGAGCATGGCTTCCTTCCGGCTGGCGACTACGCTGCGGGTTTTGGAATCAATGCCTTTTACGATAAAGTCGATCTCCGCCCCCAGCATGTTGCCGAGGATCTTGTTCTGACGCAGCATCAGCTCCGCATATTCCTGCCCGGAAGGACTGCGGCCTACATTGATCATCATCTCCTTTAAGGGGATCACGATCCGGAAGCCCTTATAGTCTACGATGGTGATGGTCTTGCCGTTGTCCGTCTGCTCGATCCCGCCAAGCTGCCCGGTAAGGATACGTCTGGTACGGTAGGCATTGTGGATCTCATGCCAGATGGCGTCCCCGCGGGATTCTTCTGTCTCCACTTCCCCGCGCACCTCCAGTGTCAGTACCGGGGCCTCCTCTTTCCTGCCCCTGGCGGCGGTACGGCGGGAGAGGGATGCCGCAGGGGGAACCGCAGTTCCGGCTGTGTCTTCAGCGGAGGGGAAAGGCGCGTCTTCCGGCCCGGCTCCAGTGGGTTCTGTTTCTTCCTGGGGAATGGTTTCCTCCGCTTTCTCTGCGGTATCATCGGCCAGCCCGCTCTTATCGGTATCAGCATCGGCCGCCAGGGGATCGGGCACGCTGTCAGCTACGGCTTCCATGCCCTCCGGCGTTTCCGTTTCTGCTTTTTGGGCATCCCCGTCCGTTTCTGCGGAGGGTTCCTCTTTCTTTCTGCGGGTGGTGCGTCTGGTCTTTGCAGAGGCGCTGCCTGTTTCCGATAAAGCTGCCTGTTCCGGCTGGGCTTCCCCGGAAGCATCACTTTCCCCGTCAGCGCCATGCGTGGTGTCGGTGCCCCCGGAACCTTCCGGCCCCTCCCCGAAGATCTCTTCCTCTGTAAGCTCCGGGAGATCCCCCTCTGCCAGATCCGGTGCGGCAGCCGGTTCCTGGTCCATGCTGCCAAGCAGCTCATTTAAGTCCATGCCGTCCCCGTCCGCTTCAGGCGGTGTGCCCTCTCCAGGGAAGGCTTCGGCCTCTGTGCCCGTTCCGTCCAAAGGGTTGTTTCCTTCCATAGAAGGGTTTTCCAGTTCCATAAGTTCTTTTTTTCTTGCCATGTGTTTACCTCCATAGTGTTGTTGTTCTATTTCACAGCCCCAGAACGGGCCGTTCCATAGCAGTTGCATTTCAGGACATGATGGAATCCTTGTCCGTGGATACGATCCCAGCAGGAGCAGCCTTTCCCGGTCCGGATGCCGGAGGGGACGGCGCTTTCTGCTGTGCGCCAGATGCCGGTGCCTTCACCGCCCCTTTTGCCGCAGGCTTTGTCCCTGCTTTTGGGGCGGGCTTTGATGCTGTTTTGGCTGTCTGCTTTGGTGCCTGCTTTTGTGGGGCCGGCTTCGCCGGTTCCGGTGTTGCAGCGGCTTCCATTTCCAGGCGCCTCCATTCCGGGATGTGTGCGGATGCCTTGCAGGAGCGCAGCAGGGGGTATTCCGGGTGTTTGGAATAATCCATCTTGTCCACCTTTAAGGTTTTCTTTCCCCGGATGATGACCAGCGCCTCGTCAATGGGCAGGCGCAGCACTTCATCCGGCGTCAGCACGGGGCGTTTCCCCACGCCGCTGGTCTCCCGGTATTCCGGCGTGTAGTTGGAGATCCGCCAGGTGCCTAACTGTTTGGACTTGCTGGAGACCGCCACGCTGGCAAGCCCGGTGCGGGAGGAGACAAACTCCGCCGTCAGGGGATCGGTACAGCCTAAAAAGAGCTGGACGTCACAATTCCCCAGGATTTCCTGCCAGAGATTTAAGGGATACCGGTTCTGCAGCCCGGCAAGGTTCTGGAACACGCAGGACATGGAGATGTTCCGGGAGCGGATCACGCTCAGGCGCCGGGAAAGGTCCGGGATGGTGCCGCATGCGGTCAGCTCTTCCCCCAGGAC
>ERZ808044.1236-NODE-1236-length-15579-cov-12.045736_pt1 | contig 15579 bp, 9 predicted proteins | sample MGYA00380195_ERZ808044 | MGnify/ENA primary metagenome ERZ808044 (study PRJEB31490, sample SAMN06133423) | mouse gut metagenome | isolation source: Z7_2 | host: mice | place: China: Chengdu | collected 2015-05 ...
CTGCGGCTTATGCTGGCTAGCAATCTCCGCATCATTTCCATATGCTGTGATACGTTCCTCATAGTCTTTAATATCCTGTGGATAGTGCTTCAATATTCTGTCCTCAAGGTCGTAATGCTCGGAAAGATAGCTCTGCTTCAAGACTTTCAGCTTCGCCACCTGCATATCCAAATCCATTTTTTCCTTAAATCTTTCATCGCCTGTGGCAAGCATTTTTACCTCCGCAAAGGAGAGAGCCACTTCGTCCACGTCCTCGGCAGAACGGACGGGGCTTTTGCTCGTCATTATCTGGGAGATGAATTTCTGCTTTCCCTCCACAAGCTGATAGAGGTAAGCATCAAAAGTTTGTTCCGTTACATAACGGTAGACTTCCACCTCTGGAAACATATTGCCCTGACGCTCAATCCTCCCTTGACGCTGTTCTAAGCACGACGGTTTCCACGGGCAATCCAGATTATGAATCGCAATGAGCCTGTCTTGACAGTTCGTGCCTGCACCCATTTTCTGGGTAGAGCCGAACAGCACACGCACCTCTCCGCTTCTAACCTTTGCAAACATCTCTTTCTTCTGTGCATCGGTGGTAGCTTCATGGATAAAACGCACCTGTTCCGCAGGGATTCCACGCTGTATGAGTTTCTTCCTCATATCATCATAGACATTATCAAACTGGTCGGGCATCATTTCAAAAGCATTTTCGCTGACTTCCTGCGTTTCTATCATCTTTTTATTGGTGGGTGTCGATAAATCACAAAAGACGAGTTGTGCCGCTTTTGTGTCGGCGTGTTCCTCCCAGATACGGTACATATTGTCCACGCAGGCGTTGACTTTGCTGTTTGGGTCGTCTGGCAGCATAGGGTCAATCAGCCTCTGGTCGAGTGCCAGTTTCCGCCCGTCATTCGTGATTTTGAGCATATTATCCTGTTGTGGCTTTACAAGCCTAGCCCTCACTTTCTCGGCTCGCTTGGCAAGCCCCGCCACCATCTCCGTCTGGATTTCGCTCGGCTTTGTCTTGATATTGTGGTAATTGACCTTTGGCACGGGCAGCTTTAACATATCGGCGGTCTGGATGTCTGCAACTTCACGGAACATCTGCATCAGCTCTGGCAGGTTATAAAACTTCGCAAACCTCGTCTTGGCTCGGTAATTCGTCCCCTCTGGGGAAAGTTCCAGAGCCGTGACCGTTTCGCCAAACGTGGACGCCCAACTGTCAAAATGCTGCAATCCGTTCCTCGCAAGCGTGTCATACTGCAAGTACCTCTGCACGGAATACATCTCGACCATCGAGTTTGAGATTGGCGTTCCTGTTGCAAATATTACGCCACGGCTGCCTGTGATTTCGTCCAGATAGCGGCATTTCATAAAGAGGTCAGAGCTTTTCTGGGCTTCGGTCTGGGCGATGCCGCCCACGTTCCGCATCTTGGTGTAAAGGTAAAGGTTCTTGTAAAAATGGCTCTCATCTATAAAGAGCCTGTCTATGCCAAGCTCCTCAAAGTTTATCACGCTGTCTTTCCGCTTGGTGTCGTTTAGCTTGTCGAGCTTTGCCTTGATTGCTTTCCTTGTTTTCATGAGCTGCTTGACTGTGAACTGCTCCCCGTGGGATGCCTGCACATCGTCAATGCCACGCTCTATATCGTCAAGCTGACGCATGAGCTGTTCCCTCTGGCGTTCCTCGCTGATGGGGATTTTCTCGAACTGACTATGCCCGATAATCACCGCATCATAAGCCCCTGTCGCAATCCTGCCGCAGAACTTCTTTCGGTTTCCCGTTTCAAAATCCCGCTTGGTCGTCACAAGGATGTTCGCACTTGGGTAAAGCCGCAGGTACTCCGACGCCCACTGACCGACAAGATGGTTCGGCACGACAAACATGGATTTCTGGCATAGCCCTAACCGCTTGCTTTCCTGTGCGGCGGCGACCATTTCAAAGGTTTTTCCTGCCCCTACTTTATGGGCAAGGAGCGTGTTGCCGCCGTAAAGGATATGGGCAATCGCATTGACTTGGTGCGGTCTTAACTTAATCTCTGGGCTGATGCCGCCAAACGTGATATGGCTTCCATCGTATTCACGGGGTCTGATGCTGTTAAATGTGTCATTGTAGTAGCGTACAAGCCTGTTCCTCCTCTCTGGGTCTTTCCAAATCCAGTCCTGAAACGCCTGCTTTATCACCTCCTGCTTTGCCTGTGCCGCCGTGGTTTCCTTATGGTTCAGCACTGCTTTTTTATTGTGGTGTTCATCATAAACATAATCAAAGATGCGGGTGTCACGGAGATTCAAAGTGTCCTCTATGATTCGGTAGGCACTCGCCCTTTTTGTGCCGTAGGTGCTGTCTGCCTTTACGTTCCCCACGTCAGAACTCTTATTCTCAATGAACCAGTCGCCGTTATATGCCGTGTAGCGTACTTTCAGCTTGCCCTCCGCATAGCTTGACGGCGTTAAAAGCTCCATCATAAACTGCTGTATATCCTCCTGCGGTATCCACGTCGTACCCAGACGGACGGAGATTTCACTTGCGGGCAAATCCTTTGGGATGACCTTTTCCAGAGCCGACACGTTGGCTGCAAGCTCTGGGTCTGCCTTTGCCGCTATCTCTGCAATTTTCAACTTCTCCCGCACATTCCCCGATAAATACTCGTCTGCGGTCACATATCTTGCAGGCTCGGAAGATGGCACTTTGAAGATAACGCCCTGCAAATCGTTTATGATTTCCTCCTGTGTCCTGCCTGTGAGCCGTGCCATATAGGATAAATCGACACGGGCTTTTTCCCCGATGGAGAGGGCAAGGGCTTCGCTCGCCGTTTCCACAAAGGTCACTTCACGGTGGGGCTTTATCGTCCTCTTTGAGAACATATCCGCCTTTCTCTTAAATTTCCCCTCATCGTCAAGCACTTCCAAAGAACATAACAGGAAGTAGCTCTCATCTGCCGCAAAAGCAAGGTAGTTCCCCCTGCTGTTGATCAGACCGTACTTTTTTGTAAACGCATCGTAGGAACGGTTCAAGTTTTTCTGTTCGGTCTGTATCATTTCCTCTGGGTAATCGTCGGTCTGGTACTGGATGAGCTTTCTCACACAATCACGGATTTCCAACAGCCCCTTAATGCGGTTTTCTGCGGTCATGGACGCCTTTGCAGGGGTCATGGTGTTATTCTCTCGGAAGTAAACCCTGCCGTCCACAAGGGCAAAAGAAAAGTTCCGCACATTCGGGTCGGCAGGGATGGATTTGTCCTGCTCATCAGAGATTCGGTCAATCTCATTTTCAATCTCTGGGATTTCTCCGCTTATCCGCTGCATGGCTTCATGAAGAAGCCCCGCAAGCGGCATATCGGGATAGGCTTTGCAGGCACTGTCCATGCCGAACCTTGTGCTTTCCATCTTCATCTCGCCAAGCACCATCTCTGGATGGGATACAAAATAGCTGTTCATCGTGACGCCGTTTTCGTCCGTGTCAAGGTGTACCCACTCTGGTTCAATGTCAATGATGCTGTCACGCTTTTGCAGGATAAGGATGTCGCTCGTGACCTCCGTGCCTGCATTTGCCCGAAACGTGTTGTCGGGAAGCCTTACCGCCCCTAAAAGCTCGGCTCTCTGTGCGATATACTTCCGCACCTCTGGGCTTGCCTTGTCCATCGTCCCCTTAGAGGTAATGAACATCACAACGCCGCCTGCCCGCACTTTATCCAGAGCTTTTGCAATAAAATAGTCGTGGATTAAAAATTTCTGGGCATTGTAGCGGCTGTCGTTGACCTTGAACTCCCCGAACGGGATATTGCCAAGCACCACGTCAAAATGATTGTCTGGGAGCTTCGTGTCTTCAAATCCCTCTATGGCGATACTGGCTTTCTGGTAGAGCTGCTTTGCAATCCTGCCCGATATGGGGTCAATCTCAATGCCGTGCAGCTTTGATTTCTCCATGCTGTCGGGCAGAAGCCCTAAGAAATTCCCTGTGCCGCAGGACGGCTCCAAAATGTTCCCCTGTGAGAATCCCAGACGGTCAAGTGCTTCATACATCGCCTTGATGACGACTGGCGGCGTATAAAAGGCGGTCAGCGTGGATTCCATAGCGGCACGGTATTCCTCGTCGGAAAGTTCCGCTTTCAGCTCCTTGTATTCGTTTGCCCATGCAGCATTGTTCCCGTCAAACGCCATAGACAGACCGCCCCATCCCACATACTTTGCAAGGGTTTCCTGTTCTTCGGGCGTGGCAAGGCGGTTTTCTATCTGAAGGTCGTGGAGCAGACGGATTGCTGTCACATTGTTTCGGAACTTCTCTTTTGCACCGCCAACGCCTAAAGCGTCATCGGTAATACGGTAATTGTGGCGGTCGGCAGAAACAACAGAAGAAGACGGATTTGCCGTGTTGGGAGCTTCTGCTTTTTCTTCGGGCGGTAATTCTTCCTGTGCCTGCTCCAAGAGCTTGCGGACATAGCCGATTTTCTCCACACGGTTTATCGGGAAGCCCGTGCTGTTCTGGAAAGTAATGTCACGCATGGAAACATCGCCGCTGATTTTACCTACGCTTTCTATTACATAGCGGCGGTTGTCAATCACAAGCTCTTGCCCGATAAGGTCGGAATTATCTTCTGCCGTGACAGGTTCGGCAATCTGGTTTTGGGCAATCTCCGAGCGGTTTAAGGCATCCGCATATGCCTGTGCTTCTTCTTCATTTTCAAAAGTCTGATAGACGCCGCCAACATCATAATACCTGTCGGAACTATCCTCTGGGACAGTGTTATCCCGTATGATAAATGGGTCGGCAAAGGCATCAGAAGTCTGCTCTACGGTGTAATGCGGCGTCGGCTCCGGGGCATGGGGTATGATTTCTGGTCTGGTTTCTTCCGTTCTTTCCCTGCCCTCTCCTCGATAAAACGGCTCAAGCTGTTCCTCCGTTACAGACACCAAATCGTGGAAATACAGATTGGAAAGACCGTTCTCAATAAAATCGGCAAGGTCATCATACTGCGTATAGTCCACAAGCACGCCGTCAATATAGGTTTCCATACGGTACTGCAAAAGGTTGACGGATGCCTGTATCCCGTGTAGCCCGTCCTCAGTAACCGTGTAAGCAATCTTTATATTGGACAAATCCGTATAGTCCACTTCTGCGTCAAGCCCAAATTCCATGTCACAATATGCGTCAATACAGCTTATCGCCTGCTTCAGCAAAGCATCCTCTGTGGATTCCCCGTGGGCTTCTGTTTCTTCGGGCTGTTCCTTATCTTCGCTTTTCCTGTTCCAATCGGATTCAGTAGCCATTATCTCAGCAAGGAGCTTTTCATCTTCTGGCGTCAGCTCGGTATGCTGCTCTAAGAACGGGATAAACACATCCTGCCCGAAACGCAGGGTGTCCATATGCTCTCTGTAATAGTCCTCGCCCTGCCGTTTCCATTCTGGGATAAACGGACAGTCGGGGGAGAGGGAGTATTCATAAAAATTTCGGATATGGGCAATCAAATCGCCCTCGCCGTCCCCGATGTCAAACCGTCCCTCGTAATTAAATTCTTCCCCGCCGATGACTGCATGGATTTCAAAGTCGGTCTTTTTATACCAGCCGACGCCCTTACTCTCATCCAGTCTTTCATAATGCTGTTTTTCATCTAAAACGCCAAGCAGCCTGTTCCCAAGTGCAAAGCTAAGCTCCGTAAATCGGTCGTTCAGCTCCCTGTCATAAAAGGCGGGATGCTCGGAAAACCCGATTAAAAATGTGATGCTGTCGGGCTTTTCCTCGGCAAGCGTTTCCGTTTTCTGGCTTTCGGTGATGACCGTTTTCAGATGGTCGTTGGCAGGATTTTCACGGAGCTTTTCTTCAAAATCGGCTCGGCTGAACTCTTTGCCGAACAACGGAAATTCTGCATTTCGTAAAGACACGGCGTTTTCATCAAAAGCTATGACCTCATATTTATCCGCACCGATATACACCACATCGCCCTCATGGTAGAGGTATTGGAGAGGGTACAGCTCCGTAAGCTCCTGTGAAAAACGCCACGCATTGCTTCGGCTGTAAACGCTTGTTGTCTTTTTCTGCACTAACGCCAAAAAATCAAGCATTTCCTGCACGTTATCTGGATGCTGCAACGCCTGCTCCATAAGGTCGGCAGACATATCCGCAAAATCCTTGCAGCCAATCACGCCCAGCAAATCTTTCTCATATCCGTCCAAATCTCGGATAAAATCAGAGAGCCGCAGGGCGAGCGTGTCCCTCTTGTCAGCAGGCGGCAGCTCCCTTTTTTCTTCGATAAACCGCTGCCTTTTTAACTTCCTTTGGGTGTCGATTTCATACTGCGGGGCAGATATGCTTTCCAGATAATCCGCATAATGGTCTTTTTCTTTGGAATTAAGATAGCGGTTATCCTTAACAAGCTCCCGCAGGCGTTTTTCCGCTTTAGACCAGCTCAAAACAAGGTCGTGTTCGGTGGAAATGCCGTCACGGTCAATGGAGATGCCCTTGCCGCTGTACCACACATATCCCTCCGTGCCGTCTGAAAAATCAACAAAGAAACCGCCCGTGCCATATTCCCTTTTCAGAAAATCAATGTTCTTCTTTTTATCTTCCTGCTTCTGGAACTGGTGGTAAATACGGTATTTCCCATTCGCAACGCTGTTCCCTTTTACAAGGACGGCATCAATGTCCTCCTGTGAAACGGCAAAAGCAGAGGATTTTTCGTCCTCTGCTTCCGCTATCATTTCAATCTGTTCATCTACGGTTGGGAGATTGGCGGCAACTTCTTCCTCATTGGCAACGCTGCCTTTTTCGGTTCCCGTCTGTTTTTCTGGCTCTGCTGTCTGTGCTGTGGCTGTTTTTTCTTCCTGCCTGCCGCCGTCCGATTGCGATTCTGTTTTTTCTAACTGTACCGCAGGCACTCCTTCCGTCTGCCAATCATCCTTCGCCTGCGGCTCGGATTTTTGGGATGTCAGTTGTAAATCAGTTCTTCCAGTATCACTTCCTCCGCCTGGCTGCGGATAGCGTTCATCGCCTGTACCCACTGCATCGGTGCTTTCTCTTTCAGTTCCTCCGTCACGCCCTGCTCGGCTGCGAGCTGCTTCGTCAGAAGCTCCAGCCTCTGTAATGCCGTCTGCTCGGTCTGGTGCAGGTGTGCGTTCAGCCTGCCCGACGTCAGCAGGTTGAGGTAAGCCACCCTCTTGTGCTGCTCCAGATAATCCCTGTGCATCAAAGCGTATCTGCCAAGCGGAAGCTCTGGCTCTGTCGGTAATGTTAGGTCGGGAATAAGATAATCCGCCTGTTTCGTGTAAGTGATCTCGCTCATTGTATTCGCTCCTTTCGGGTTGTTTCCTGCCTTTATCATACTGGCTTGTGATGTCCCTTGCAAATGTGCGGTTCTGACCTCTAGCTTCGATTTGCACATTTCGGATTGCCGCAGAGATTTCCCGCAACGCCATCTCGGAAATGTCGCTTGTGGCGATGCCGATGGCGTTTAAGGTGGCAGGCGTGTTAAAATTAGTAATGTCAGCAAAATCCTCACGCTCAAAATAGCCGTCCGCATCCAGCCCGCAGCGGCTCAACAGCATATAGGCGACGCTGTTCGCCGCCAGACGCTTATAAATCACTTCTATATTAAAGCCGTCCAGTTCCTCCAAAAAGCTGTTTTCCGTACAGTCCTTTAACTGTGCAAGGTAATCGGGCAGGTTGTCCTCCACGGCGTTCTCTGCCGTATGCATTAAGAAATCGGCAAGGTCGCCGCCCTCCGTGCCGCCGAACCTGTCCTCAAGCCGTTCCATGACAGGCTGCTCGTACCGCTTATCCATCTGCCATATCGGGACGGGTCGGCTGCCATAATAGCCCTCATGGGTGTCGGAAACGTCAAAATAATATTTCAGCGTGTTCCTGCGTCCTTTCGGGTCAAAGACCGCAATCCCTTTGCTGTCCTTGTTCACCCAACGCTTAAAGAGCCTGTTCCAAGTGCCAATCTCGGCAACTGCCGTAGCGTCTGGGCATTGGGCATAGATTAAGAGCTGCTCGTCAAAGCGGCACTTGTAATTGCGGCAGGCAGAGGATAAAAAGCCCTGCCAAGCCTGCGGGTTTCTCGTGATGTCCCTCCCTGTGCGGCGGTACAGCTCTGTGATAAGCTGGTACTTTGCAGCCATATGCTCACACCTCCTTATCGTTCCAAATCTTTGTTTTTCTGCTTCCTGTCGTATTCTCCACACCGTTTGGCGATTTCGGAATACATCTTTTCCCGCATCTCACGCTCATAGGCTCGGTATTCCTTTGCCTTTTCCGTGGGCTTATACCAGACGGTTTTCTGGTCAGCTTCGTCCAAGCCCTCATAGCGTTCGTCAATCTGGTCAATAAACCTCTGATAGATGGCACGGGCGGCAGGGGCGTCCTTTGCGTATCGGTAGCGGTCAAGGCTTTTATGAGAGCCACGCAGTTCGGCATACTCATAGAGCATACGGATAACCTCACGGTCAAGCCCTTTCTGCCCCTCGGCATCATAAATCTCCGACAAGCTCTTACACCTCCATGAATGGTAGGGAGAAGTGTCATTCGAGCTGTGAGAGGACAGGTAAACGCCGTCTTTCTTTACTGTGATACGGTTGATAAGCTCGGTACTCACTTCTTACCACCGCCCGATAAAACAATCTGTTCCATAAAATATCAATCCTCCTGTTGTCCATGCCCCGCCTTTAGGCAGGGGCATAGCTGATTTTGTTTTGTTCCATCCTCTGTGCAAACTCCCGAACGGCGTACCTTACGCCGTCAATCTCTGCATGGGTTTCATCCAGACAGCGGCAGACGGCAAAATAATCCTCCCCGTTCCCATAAAACATACGGATGATGCCGCCATCGGGAACAGAAAAAAGTGCCTTTCCTACACTGTCCGTCATGCAGATTTTCCGTCCTCCGCTCATTCCGTGCCGCCTCCCAGAAAGGAGATGACCTTGTTCCCTTTGATGCTCTTTTGCAGCTCATTGATGAGCGTGATGTCCGCAACCGTGATTCCCTGCATGGAGAGGATGTCGTCCATCGTCATGGCGGCGATGGCTTTTTCTTCGGTAAAGCCCGCTTCAAATATCTTATTTAAAACCTTAACGGCTTTCTGGTTGACTGCCATGTTCTTTTCCTCCTATCGTTCATGGTCTTTGTGCTTCGGAGCTTTCTGTGCAGACTGCGGCTTCGGCTCATAACTGTGTCCGTTCCTTTCCATACGCTCGGCAAACTCGCAGATGTGGTAGAGGTTACTGCCCACCTCGGTATGGTACTCATCAATAAAACGGCAGCTCTTTTCCGCTTTTTCTCCCCAATCATAAGTGATGATGATTTTGCCGCCGTCTGGGATGCGGAACTTCTCTTTGTAATGCGGGTCAATAAAACGGATGCCCTGTTCTGCTTTCGCCATGTGCTTATCAAGCCATTCTTTCACATAGCAGTAACAGTAAAAATCATAGTCGCCCTTTGTCGGGTTGCAGCGGAGCAGGAAAGCGTGTTTTTCCGTATCTACACGGAAGCCATACTCCGTACAGTAATTCCCTTTGAACGCACTTTCGGGGGATTTTTTTACATATGCACCCATATCATAGCGGCTATGCAAAAGCCTCTTATCTTCACGCATGGCATTGATAACCCCATCCAGACCTGCCTTAAATTCATCGGTTTTCCATTGCTCCCTCGTATCCGTCCAAGAAGTATAAAAGCCATATCCAGAGGGGGCAAAATCACCTCGGAGATGACCGATGCACCCTGTCTGCCCCTCAAGCTGCATACTCTGGGCGTAGGTGTATTTCTGTTCGGGCTGTGTCAAAGCTCGTATCTCCATCAGCGTTCCTCCCTGCTCTTTGATTTTTTTGCTTTTTCCTGTTCCTTGATTTTTGTGAGGGCTTCTTTTGCCCAATCGGGCATTTTTTCTGGCTGGATTTCGCCAAGCACATCGTACCTTTCCCATCGGGCGTGTTTGCCGTCTGCAAGGCAGGTTCCAAACACCGCCTGTCCCCTGCCGCCCCTTGCACCGTGTCCGCCGTCCACCAATACAAGCTGATAGGCGGAATGCCGGTACTCATAGCGGTTGACCTCGGCATTGATGACAACAACCTTTCCCATAATGCTGTCGCTTTTATTGTCTGGGATGCAGTCATCTATGGTAAACGGGGTCATATCAAACTTGAACTGTTCCTGCTCGGCTCTCACAAGCCCTATCTGCTCCTGCACCCTGTCGGTAAAAATCTGCATGGCTTCCAGATAGTCGTCTGAGCCGACCGCATCCGTCACCCACTCTGCGGACAGCGGATTGTCATAAGTGCAGTCGCAGACTAAAAAAGGATATTCCTCTTTTTCATCTATGCCGAACACCACTTCCTTTTTTCCGATGTGGATGCTCTGTATGACCTCATAAGAGCTAATCATCCGTTTTTCTTCATTCTCCATCGGGCTTCTCCTTTCCCTGCTTTTTCTCCCTCTGCCAGTCTAAAACCTTTCGGATGCAGACATCGCAGAAAATAGTACGGCTGTCCTTATATCGGGGATAAGGACAGGTCGTGCAGTCATATTTCTTATGGTTTTCATTGCTGCTCATGCTACCGCTCACGCCCATCGTGCTGCTTCACTTTTTTATCTGGCTGTTGATTGTATGGCATCTGGCACTCTGACTGGTAGCGTTCGTTCAGCTTCTCCCTTGCGGTTTCAAGGGTATTGCAGTAGCAGCCCCAATAGTAGTTGTCCCCACCCTTGCAGTACCAGCAGACATAAGGGTTCGGGGCTTTCGGGTAATGCCCGATGACAAGCTCCGTGTTCCCGATAGTGCAGCTCTCTATAATTTCATAGCCCTGATTGGAGCGTGTTTTACCGTTCATAGGCGTTCCTCCTCTCTTTGAATTTTTTCTTTTTACGATTCTTTGGCATATCTGCGGTATGCCTTTTCCCCTTTGGCTCTGATTTTCTGCATCCGCACACTCCCTAAAAGTTCGGGGTATTTCTCCTGCAATTTGCGGCGTGTCCTGCCCACGCTCTCAAAGCTCGGCAAGCCAAGCTCCTTATGCCGTGTCATTATCTCCGCAAGCGGCATCGTGCCTGCGTCTTTCAGATAAAGATTGCAGAGGGCAAGGTACAGCACCATATCATCATTTCTGGCATCCTCATTCTTTTGCAGGACAGATTTCACTTTCCCCTCAATCGTTTTCAGACTGTCCATAAACGCCTCCTTTCCGTGCGTCCTCCAATATCATTTATAAATGGAAAGAGGGCGGTCACTTAAAAACCGCCCCAATCCATAAAACCATATTTTTACTTATTTCTTCCTGTTACGGATTTTCAGCCATACCGCCGCACTTACCATGAATACGGCAAGAATGGCGGCAATAATTGTCTTTGCCCTCATCCCTTAATCCTCCTTTTTCTTTCTTCCACTCTTGTAGCCGACAAATCCAAAGATTCCTGCACCGATTGTAAATGCCGCCGCAAGGCTTACCCACAAACCGAGGTTAAAGTCATCGCCTGTTTTCGGGGTGTCACGGAGTTCGTTGTGCATGGTAACAGTTGCCGTTTCGTCTGTTTTGATTGTCACTTTCTGGTCGGCAGGCAGGATATAGCCAGAGGATGCCTTGTCGCTGACCTCGGACACGGTATATTCACCGATACGCAGCCCCTCAACAGTAATCTCACCTTTCTTGTCTGTCGTAAATGTCTGGTCATAACCATTGTCCCCAATGACACGGAAAGAGAAGCCCTCCACCTTGCCGTCAGAGGAAGTCTTGACAATTTTAAGGCTGCCTTTCTGTGCTTCATTTAAAAAGCCTTTTCCTGCTTCATTCTCCACGTTATAGGTCTTTCCGTTTTCCTCAATGGATACAGGATAAACATTCTCATCAAGCACGAAGCCTGTCGGGGCGGTTTTCTCACGGACAAGGTACTTGCCGTAACGCAGGTCGTCCATCTGGTACACGCCTTTTTCCACCTCGCCCATCTCTCCGAGCAGCTCGTCTTTCTTATCCAGTTTGCCGTCACCATTTGTATCCGAGTAAACCTCAAATACCGCACCTGTCAGCTTGTTTTCTGGGTAGTCCTTGTCTACCTTAGTCAGAGCGATATTGCCCGTGATGAAGTAGTTGACAAGCTCGATTTCCACAACTTCATCAACCTCACTGACTGTCACGCTGATTTCTTCCTCGGAGAGTACATAACCTTTCGGGCTTTCGATTTCACGGATAACCCATGTGCCATACGGTACTTCCTCAAAAGAAAAACTGCCGTCATCCTCGGATGTGGCAGTTGCGATTGCATTTTCCTTTGTATATTCTGTTGTGCCTGTCTTAAAGATGCCGATTAACGCACCGCCTAAATCTTCACCATCCTCATTGGACTTCTTACCGCTGACAGAGCCGTAAATCAGTTCGTTTTCAATGGCTTCTCCCTCGTTGGCTGTGATATGCACAACAGCGGTTTCCTGCCCTGCGTACTCAAAATCAACAGGATATTTCTCGTCACTTATAAGATAAGCAGAATTTGTTTTAATTTCCTGCACATAATAGCTGCCCATCGGCAGGTCGCTGACTGCCTTTCCATGACCGTTTTCATCAAGGAAAATAACCTCTAATAATTCATCCGCAGGGATTGTCGTGCCGTCTGCGGCGGTCAGTTCCTCGGCGGCATACAGACCAAACGTAACGTCTTTGATTTCGCCGTTATTTCCCACACCGTATGCTTCATCAACCTCAAGGCTCTTGATTACGTCGATTTCCACACGCTGACGCTCGTTGTAAAAATCCGTGCCTGCTTCCGTCACTTCGATTTCCTGTCCCGCATATACAAGCTCCACGGCGTGGACTTCCTCGCTTAACACCATGCCATACGGGGCGGTCACTTCCTTAACCTCATATCTTCCCAGATACAATTCTTTTGATTCTGCCGTGCCGTCCTCTCCTGTGGTAAGCGTGTCTACAACCTCGCCTTTCTCGGCTCTGACCGTTCCGTCTGTCGTAATAATATCCTCTGCTGCGGTAATCTCATAAACTGCACCCTCAAGGCTCTCTACTGCAAAAATCGGCTGATACAGCCCCTTGTTTCCTGATACCCTGCTGAATACTTCTCCAGACTTTTCTACCGTGATTTTCCCTTTCTGTGCCACGTTGGAGCGTTCCACCTTGACAACCGTGATGCCGCTTTCTTCCTCGGAATTTTCCTGCTCCACATCAAAATAAACTGGCTCGGAATCCAGAACATATCCATACGGAGCCTGCACTTCCATAAGGGAGTAGCCTTTGCCGTATTCCAGAGTCTGCGGCGTGATAAGCTCGCCCTCTGCCGTAGTATAAAACGTATCAATCGTTGTCACTTCGGGATAGGTGAATGTCATTGTCACAAGCCCCCCATTCGGGTCGTAAATCTGGAAGCCTGCACCTGCATACGGGATAACCTTGCCTGTTTCTATATCCTTTTTCACAATCTTGATATAGCTTTCAAAATTGGCATTGTTGATAAGGTAGCGGTAAGTCTGGCTGTCCTTGCAGATAAACACGTCAAAGTCTTTCATCAGCTCACGCCCGTCCCATCCAGAAGTCTGGTGAACCGTATAGATGCCGTATGGCATATCCTTTGTCTGTGCAAATCCGTTCTCATCGCAGATAAGCGTGTCACGTTCCGTTTCCTCCGCCGCATCAAAACTGCCTGCGGATTTCAAATATACCTCAAAAACAGCCCCCTCCTCTGGCGTTTCAATCTGGGTTTCGCCGTTGTCGGTGTGCTTGATGATGGCGATATTCCCTTTGATGACCTGCTCGTTTACATCATTCTTTGCAGAATTATATTCTATGATATAAAGCTCTGGCTCTGCCCCCACATGGTGTACGGTCGTGTCCAGAAGATAGCCCTCGGACGGGGTTATCTCACGGATGCTCCAGTCATCGCCACATACATAATATTTCGTTGTGAACTGCCCGTTTTCATCGGTGGTGTAAGTGTCAATGAGCTTTTCCCCTTTGTAGATACCATAAACCGCACCTGCAAGCGAAGCGTCACCCTGCGGCTTCTTTCCTGTTTCCACGTCGGTCTTTAATACCGTGACATTGAACTTCTTTAAAATGTTGTGGAAGCTGCGGTTTGTGACCTTTTTCCACTCAATTGGGGCGGTCTGGGATGCAGGGACAACATAGCGGACTGCCGTGTCCACTTCCTCAAGGGTATATGGCTTGCTGCCGCTGATAAGGACATTTTCAAACTTCGCAACGCCCTTTGCATTGGTAACAGCATATTCATCAACAGCCAAGCCGCTCAATGATGTTCCGTAAAGGTGGAACTTCACGCCCTCCACAAGATTATCCTCGGATGTTTTCACAACTTCCAGACTGCCACGCTTTAAGGTATTGCTGAATGTGACCGTTGCTGTTTTTCCGCCGATAATCGTCACGGTCTGGGTTTTCTGCGGCTCGTAGCGGTCAATGGACTGCTCTGTGACAGTATAAGTGCCAGGGAATAAGCCCTCCACTGTGATATTTCCATTCTTGTCGGTTTTCACGGTCTTATTGAATCCGTCGCCTTTGATGGTAAAGGAAATCCCCTCAACAACGCCGTCCTCGGAAGTCTTTTTCAGTGCAACCGTGCCTGTCGGCGTTTCCACGTTGATATATGCCATCATGGTATCCACGTTTTCTACGCCCGTAATGACGTCCTGCAGGTTCGGGTCGCCGTAGGCAATCATCATCGCACCGCTGCTGACCATCGGCGTGTTGTTTCTTGCTGCGGTAATCCTTGCCTTGCCGTCAACCGCCTTTGATGATGTGATGGTCAGCTTGTTCCCAGATTTAGATACCTTTACATTGCTGTCAGAGCTTGTAAAAGAATACTCAGACAACACGCCGTTGCTGTCGGTCAGCGTAAGGCTGTATTTGCCGTCCTTATAGACAAGCTCCTTTGTGATGTCTTTCTTCCCTGCCGACATGAAGCTCGGAATCGTGCTATGCCTTGTAAGCAGGGACACAATCTGGTCGTAAGCCGCCCTCGCCCCGCTGTTCGCATAATTAGAGCCAAAGTGCAGGCTGTAAACAGTCGTGCTTGTCTGGCTGTACGGGCTTGTGGCGTTGCGGCATCCCGTGACAAACTCCCATACAAGGGTCTGGGTGGCAAGCCATTTCTCATCATCGCTCCCAGATAAATTCCCGCTGTTGCCCTGATACCCATAGAGCAGGGCAAGCCCCACCGCCTTTCTCTGCTCTGCGGAGAGGGCGTTCCAAGCGTTGGAAGATGCCTTTGCAAGCGTGTTGCCTGTTTTTAAAGGCACGCCCGGCTGAAGGCAGAACGCCGTTTCCCCGTCCACATACATACGGTATTTGTATTCGCCCGTCCCTCCTGCGGTATGACCTCCAATGTTGGCACTGGAATTATACCTCATGGCGTTCCCTGCACCGTCGTAGGTGTGGGTAAAGCTAATCGTTCCGATGTCGCCTGCTGCAAACGCTGTCGTGGCAGGGACGGCGGACAATGCCGTGACAGCAGCCAACGCTAACGCCGCAGCCCTTTTGAATAATTTACGAATCTTCATTCATTACCTCCTGTTCGTTCTCGGGTATTGTAAAGTATTACAATCCTATTTTTCTCAAAAATCGCTTGTTTTCAGGGAATTTTTAGCTTTTTTCAAATAA
>ERZ808044.1238-NODE-1238-length-15510-cov-3.257111_pt1 | contig 15510 bp, 11 predicted proteins | sample MGYA00380195_ERZ808044 | MGnify/ENA primary metagenome ERZ808044 (study PRJEB31490, sample SAMN06133423) | mouse gut metagenome | isolation source: Z7_2 | host: mice | place: China: Chengdu | collected 2015-05 ...
CGGGAAGGCTGACCGACAGGCTTAGCGATGGATGTAATGTGTTGATTCGTCAGGGAGCGGAAATTGCGCTTACCCCACAGGACATTTTGGCAGAATTTACAGTGCTTCAAAATCGGAAGGGAATGGAAAGTAAAATAATAGAAAGTAAAAGTATAAAAAATCAAAGGGAACAAGAGGGGGATAAAATGCAGGTGCAGATTTTGGAGACGTTGGATGCATATCCCAAATCTGTGGATGAGATTTTAGAGACAGTCAGAAAAAAAGGGATTAACATAGAGCTTTCCCAGCTTTTTGAAAAACTGATTCATCTGTGCATAGAGAAAAAAGCAAGACAGACAGGAGGCAGTTACTTTTCGAAAATATGCGGTTATGATACAATAAAGCATATGGAATAATTGGAATTTGAAAAGGAGCGGTATATGAATACATTTTATTATCAGGTGGTACAAATTGACGGAGATTATGCGAAACTGAAACGAACAGATGTAGAAAGCAGTGAGCTGAAGTTAGTAGCAAGGGCTTTGCTTCCGGCAGAAATTGTGGAAGGAACTAAGCTGAAATATGAATGGATGCAATATGAAATTATTTCATAAGAAAAATTTTGGTAAAAAGGTTGGTGGGGATGAAAAGAGCAGGATTTCTGCTGGTAAATGGATTTATTTTTTTGTGGGTAGTTCTGGCAGCAGGATGCACATGGAAGAGTCTTTTCATGTGTATCTGTGCATGCCTTTTATTATTAATAGGTATTGAGGATGAGAAGAGGTTTGAAATTCCTTTAAGTTATAATCTTTTGCTTGGGGGGCTGGGAGTGGTGCATTTAATTTGGGATTTTTCCAATTGGATGAATTATGTGTCAGGAATGTGTGCGGTCAGCGGAGTTCTTCTTTTTTGGTACTATTTGACAAAGGGAAAAGGGATCGGCGGCGGCGACATTAAACTGATGGCGGCAGCCGGTCTTCTTTTGGGATGGCAAAAAATTATGCTGGCTTTTTATGTAGGGGCGGTATTAGGTGCAGTGGTTCATCCTGCGCGGATGAAGTTTAAGGGAAAAGGCAGAATTATGGCTTTAGGACCTTATCTTTCATTTGGAATTTTTATTTCCATGCTGTATGGGGAAAAACTGATTGCATGGTACTTGAAAAAATAACAGTTTTTAATATTTTTTTCCTGTTTTTTGTACAATTATCCCTAAATAGTTGACATAATTTATTGAAAATTATAAAATTGTTATGTAAAAAAGGTGATAAATCTGCTGTTTAAAGCAGTTATGGGGTAGATTGAAAGATCAAGTTGATGCACTGATTTTTCAATCAGTAATTTGAGCAGTATCGCAAGCAGTGCTTACGATATGCATGGGGATAAAATGATTGTCACAAATAAAAATGAAATGAGTCCTTCTGAGATAGGATGCTATCCAGATTTAGATGCACTTTGGAGTACATTCCCCAGAAATACCAGGCTTCACATGGAAAGAGTGGGAAAATATGCCAATGCAGTGTATCAATATATGGCAAATGAAAATATAGAAAATATAAATGATAATTTAGAAGTGGGATTTAGGGCGGTAAGCCGGCAGGTTTTTATGCTGCATGACATAGGAAGGCATTATATTCCTTTTGCATTGCTGAATAAGGTAGAAGATCTGACCAAAGAAGAAATACAATTGATCAAGGACCATACGACCAATGCAAGACGTGCAATCAGAAGCATTTATACAAAGCCATTTTCAGACGAGATAATGAAAATTTGGGAAGAAATTGCCGTATACCACCATGAGCGGTTTGACGGGCAGGGATATCCAGAAGGACTATCAGGAACAAAAATTCCTCTTGTAGCCAGAATTTGTGCAATAGCGGATAGTTATGACGGAATTACAAGCTGGAAGCCTTATAAAAAGAAACAGACGACAAGAGAGGAAGCACTTAAGATCATTGAAGAGGAAGCTGGAGGGCAGTTTCAGCCTGAGTTGGTAGAGGTTTTTAAAAAATGCATTGTTAGGGTGTAAGCAGCCCTCTCCTCCGCGTAAAAGTATGTGGGGGCATTTTACATATAGGTTTTATAAAAACAAAAGGTACTATTGGGCAAATGAACAATCGAAAACGTTTCCAGAACAAAAAAATGCATATAGGAAGCAATAATACAGAAGAGCCAAAGAAAAAAGTTGAAAAAGCAAGACGGACTTTGCTTAGCAGGTTTGATCTGTTGAACCGCTTTAAACATTGGTATTTAGGCGGAGTAAGTCTTTTTCGGAGTCTTTTCCGCGTACATGCTGCGAAGCAGACGATTCTCCTTATTATGGGGGCGTTGTCTGTCTGCTTTATTATGGCGGCATTTTACACTAATGCAGGTGAATTTGTTGTAAAGGTTGACAGGGAAATGGCAAGGGATGGTTTTTATTTGTCAGAAATTCCTAATTTTGATGAAAGGCTGATTACCCTTCATGCAGTGGCTAAGGAAGATGCGACAAATATTAGTATTTATAATATAGAAGAAGATGTGATGGACATTGATGGAGTTCATCATGGTGCGGATTACTTTGCGTATACTTTTTATGTGAAAAATTTAACGGGAGAAACAAAAGATTACCGCTATACACTTTTTATCAGGCACCAGACCAAAGGGATAGAGGAAGCCTCGTGGATTATGCTTTTCCATAATGGGGAACAGGAAGTGTTTGCCAAGGAAAGTGCAGAGGGTACCCCGGAAGTTCAGTATTCGGACTATGAGTTTCCGTTTATTGAGTATGCCAGAAATCCTAAGGAGCAGCAGACGCTTTTAACCGGATCACAGCTTGATAAAATCCCTCAGGATGCAGTTGACAGGCTGGGGCTTAAAGGGCTTAAGGGTGTTTATCAGTTTAATACGGTGCCTTTTGCATCCAGCAGAACCATATGTACAGGTCTGCGTGAGGATTTTGAGCATGATGGGATGGATAAGTTTACCGTTGTGATTTGGTTAGAGGGGGAAGACCCTGAATGCATTGATAAAATTATCGGAGGCGAGTTGGAACTTGCCATGAGCTTTACCTATTAGAGATGAGGGGGACAAATCTTATTATGGCGAAGAAGGAAAAAGAAAAGAAAAAAGAGGGACATTTGAAATCCAAGCTGCTTGTATGTCTTTTGTATGTGGCAGTTCTTTCCACAGCTACCTATGCATGGTTTACACTGAATAATAAGCCCAGAGTTTATAATTTGTCACTTACGGCAGGCGGGGCAGCAGATCTTTTAATTGCAGATGATTTAGGCGGCGGGCCGGGAGAATATGGAGATTTTCTTGATCTGAAAACGGCAAGGCAAAGTCCGGCTGCTATGGATGAAATAGAATTGAATCCGGTAACCACTGCAGATATGAAAACCTTTTATGAACCGGTTTATGAAGGGGAAAGCGTAACCAATACAAAGGAAATTACAGATGAAAAAACCTTAAATGAAAGCTATGTGTACCAAAAAACCTTTTATCTGAAAGCAGGAAGCTTAAAGACCGGCAGCGGTAAAAAGGTAAGTACGAATGCAAAGTCTTATGACATTATGCTTTTAGGGCCTGAGCAGGGAGAAGAAAATACCGGCTGCGTGATTAAGCAGGCGGACGGTTCTTCCACAGAAGGAGGTGCTACAGCGGCCAATTCCATCAGAATAGCATTTATTGTTGAAGGGCAGGATATTGTGGTGTATGAACCCAACAGCAGCCAGCATAATGGCGGTGATCATGCAACCAATTCCATTCCCAGTCAGTATGGAGGATATATGACGTTTAAGCAGCCAACAGCCGGAGGGGAATTTGAAGGCGGTGAGGGAGGCAATTCTGAAAAGCTTTTTACCATAAAAGAAGATGAAGATGTGTTGGTTACAATGCTTGTATGGATTGAAGGAACAGATGAAGACTGTACCAATTCTATTCAAATGGATGAAATTATAGGGAATATACAGTTTATCTCAAGAGATGCGCAGGCAGACGGAAGATAGAGAGGATAAGCAGAATGAACGCATTTTTTTACTACTTTTACAACTTTATGAGGACGTTTTTCGGACATATCTGGAATGTATTGGTTGCCATTAAGGATGCGATTATTGGTATATTTGATATTCGTTATTATATGGAACTGTTTAACACTTATAAAGATGATTTATCTGTTTTTGGCTGGATCGCGGCAATCATTGTACATATTTTAATGCTGACTCTTTTAGCTTTGTTTATTTATCTGGTTTGGAAAGGGCTTAAAATCGTTTTTCGTTTTAAGGTTCCGGTGGCAGAATATGAAAGGATGAAAGATGAAGTAGTAACCTTAAAACGTGAGATCATGAAAGCAAATTATCAAAAGGATAAGATCCTTGCAATGAAGATTTCGGAGCTGGGAATGGAACTGAATGCGGATCTTTTGGACACGCCGAAAGATTTGCTTGAAACCGGTGATCTTTTAGATGAAGATGGAGGAGAAAAAAGCATAGACACGGCGGAAGATGAAGAGACGGTTGAGGTGGTGGAAACAAAAGAAAGACGTTTCCCCAGACTTTCCAGCGTTGATTTAGTTTACAAAGATCCTGCTTATCAGCCGCCAGAGTATGATTATACTATCACTTTGGAGGAGATTTGCATTAATTTCAGAAATTATGCCGCAAGCAGACTGGGGCTCTATTATGACCTTGAGGTTATGAAGCAGGTATTTGCATCCTTTGGAGCTGCAAAAATGTTGATTCTACAGGGAATTTCCGGTACTGGTAAAACGTCACTGCCTTATGCATTCGGCCAGTTTATTCAAAACCCCAGTGTGATTTGTTCCGTACAGCCCTCCTGGAGGGATCGTACAGAGCTTTTTGGTTATTATAATGACTTTACCAAGAAATATACGGAAACTGATTTTTTAAAAACCCTTTATGAAGCCCATTATTATGAAGATCCCAGGATAGTAATACTGGATGAAATGAACATAGCAAGAGTGGAGTATTATTTTGCCGAGATGCTTTCCATATTAGAGCTTCCAAGAGAGGAAGAGAGGTTTGTTTCAGTGGTGTCAAACACGGCGGCAAATGATCCAGAGCTTATGAAGGAAGGTAAGATATGGATTCCTAATAATATCTGGTATGTGGGAACCATTAACAATGATGATTCCACCTTTGCAGTGGCGGATAAGGTTTATGACCGTGCGATTCCCATTGACTTAGATGATCGTGCCGAATATTTTGAGGCACCAGATACGCCGCCTATGCGCCTTAGCTATAAGCACATGGAAAAGCTTTATGAGGAAGCAAAGGAAAAATATCCGGTAACAGAAGAAAATCTGATGCTTCTTGACAAGCTGGATAAGTATTTGATTGAACATTTCAGACTTACCTTTGGTAACCGTATTATGCGTCAGGTGAAGGATTTTATTCCCTGTTATGTGGCCTGTGGCGGAACAGAAATAGATGGCATAGACTTTATGTTTGCAAAAAAGATTCTGCGTAAATTTGAATCCTTAGGACTCGGTTTTATCCGGGATGAGCTGGATGGTCTTGTAGTTTATCTGGATCATGAATTTGGAAATGAAAATATGCATATCAGCAAGGCATATCTGGCGCGGCTTAAGAAAATGAGTACAAGTTAGGCTTGGAGAAGGCAATGGCAAATATAGAAAACACAGATTATGTCCATGAAACATACCTAAATATGAATAAAGAAGAGATACAGGAGGGCCTTAAGGAGGACAGATTTTATAATTATTTTTATAACCTGCTTGAGACAGGCAGCAATTACTGTAAATTTTCTAATGCCAGGCTGGTAAAAAGCATTGATGAGGAATGGGTGTCGGCAATTGAAGAGGCACTGCCATCCCTTCATTATGTCATTGTAAATCCCCGAAAATTTATTGAGGAGGATCGGGAAGTAGTGAATGTTGCAATGGCCCGCAATATTACCACAGAGTCAATCAGGCATCTTTTGCAGCACAGCAACCTGATTGATGAGTATAAGGAGGATGGCACGGTAATTCCAAACCGTATTTTAAATGTTTATAAAGAGGAAAGTATTAACATTTATGAAAACCGTTTTATATGTACGCTGGTAGCGGAGTTGCAGTATTTTGTAAATAAACGCTTCAACATGATTTTTGAGGCAAGTAAAGATGAAGTCGGTACTTTTTTTGAAATGCAGTCGCGTGTAGATAATTATACGGAAGTAATTGATTATAAGCTTTCCGTAAATATTCAGGAAAAGCAGACAGATGTTAACAACGAAACAGAGAATGCAAATATTTTTAATCGGATTATAAAGATTCATCAGCAGATTAATATGCTGGCCGCAACAGAATTTATCGGAATGATGCGCCGCTATCCGGCGGTATCCCACCCAATTGTAAAAACCAATGCAATCGGCAAAAATAAAGATTATAAAGCATGTCATAAGCTGTGGAATTTTATTCATTCCTACAGCAGAGTAGGGTACAAGGTAAATATTGTAAAGCAGGATCCAATCATTTCCAGGCAGTTTGAGAGGGATATTTATAATACAGTGATTCGTGATTATGCCATGCTTCATAATAACATGGAATTTCACAATGAAATCAATGTGAACCGTCCTCTTAAGGAAAAGAAAATGGACGTGAAGCAAATCAGGCAGCTTTTAGATGAAATCGTAAGAAATACGGAGCTTAGTGATGCTAACTTAAGGAAGCTTTTGGTGAAAGAACTGACAGATATTCAAACCAGAAGAAAAGCAGAGCTGGCAGAGCAGGAGCGGATTAACAGGCAAAAGAAGCGGGAAATACAAAAGAATCAGTCAAAATCTTCCGACGAAGGACCGGCTGCAGCGCCCAGGTCTGGAAAGGGAGAAGGAAACAAGAGTATAGGCGAAAAAACAAAACTTATGCGGCAGAAGCGGCGGGATAAGCTGGCAGAGCGAAAAGCGAAGAAAAAGTAATGAAGAGAGTATTATCATTTGCAGGAAATATCATATTTGTGGCAGTGGTTTTGTACTTATGTTATTTTATCATTCAGGCGGCACAGAACCAGTCGCCGGACGTGTTTGGGTATAGGATGCTCCGGGTGATGTCAGACAGTATGGAGCCGGTTTTTGGAAGCGGAGACTGTATTATTGTAAAGGAGGCGGCCTTAAATGAAATTAAGGTTGGCGATATTATTACTTTTTCTTCTTCTGATCCTGCACTCCAGGGCGGTTTTAATACCCACAGGGTTGTAGACATTGTAGAAGACTGGACAACGAAGGAAACAATTTTTTATACAAAAGGGGATAATAACAACTGGGCAGATGATTATACCACCTGTTATGAGGATATTGTAGGAAAATATATTTATAAACTGCCTTTTGGAAAGAAGGTTTCTTCTTTTCTTGAAAAACTGTCCAACCGTAATTACTATTTTATCATTGTGATCATACCGATCCTTCTTTGTTTTCTTTCCTGTATTTTACAATTGGCAAGGGATGTTAGGAAAAAATCAAAATGAAAAAATTCAAACAATTCTTTCAGGAAAAAATTATATTAAGTCTGGTCATGTGTGTTCTTCTTGCGGTAGTTTTGGTGTCGGCAACCTATGGCTGGTATGCAATGAGCAATTCTTCAAAGGCCTATGGAATCGACCTTGAAACAGGCGGAACCGGACAAATAAAAGTGGCAGTTGAGCCGGGAGGAGAGGATATCATGGCTGCCGGCTATCTTAAGAAGGTGACAGTGGATGAAAAGGAGTATGCGTATGTTCCGCTGAAACTGATGGGCGGATTGATGGAGTTTGAAAATATACAGGATCAGATGATCGCACCGGGGGCCTATAATCCCATGACTTTTTATATTACATCTTTGTCGGAGAGCATTAAGTCATATTCTATCAAGGTGCAGCTGGCATATGAGCCTTCGGCAAAGATTAATTCAGAACAAAAACAAAAAATAGAGGCGATTATTAAAGACCACATTACAGTTTACCAGGAAATGTACACGGAAAACGGAGTTGTAAAGTTCAGGTCGCCTCTTACTTATTACGATAAGGTTTCGGATGATGTGGAGGATGCAACTGGTGCACTTAAATTCAATGTGGAGGTTCCGGCAACCATTTACTGGGTGTGGAATTATGAGGTCACGGATGTGCCGAATTATACAAGCATTCCAAGGTTTTCAGGACTTGATACCCGGAGTGCAGTCCGTAAGTATGATGAGGAAGATACAACTTTAGGCAATTATATTGATGGAATTTATTTTAATGTATCCATAGAAGGCAGTCCGGAAGGAGCAGGTGATTAACAGATGAGCAGGAAGAAAAAAATAATTGTACTGGCGGTCTGCATTATTTTGCTCCTGGCTCTTTCAGGAGGTACTTTTGCCTGGTACTTAAGGGAGGATGCCAAGCGGGCGCAGACGGAAGCCGCAGCAGTAATGGCGCCTTATAATTTATATTTAATGAATCCAAATGCCACAGACACCCTGCAGTTTGCAGTAGGGAATCTTCATCCGGGGGAAATAAAACAGACGGTGGTCTGCGTGTCCAATAAACGCCCTGATAATTATAAGGGGGATGACAGCGATATGGCGGAGCAGGCAAAGGAATCAGAGTTTTTGTATGACCTGATGCTGGTACATACGGATAATCTGGCGGTGAATTATACCGTTTATCCTTTAAAAAGAGAGGAAATGACGCCCAGTACTGTTTTGCCGGAAGGTTCTATCATTATGGAAGATGATACCAAGGGAAAGTATTACTGGACAAAAGAAGGGATTGATCCGGTAACGGGCGAGGCGAAGGCGTTAAACGGAGAAGATATTTCAGGTGATATGAGGCAGAGAGTATTTGGAAGCCAAAGTATTAGTGGAATTGTTAATGTAGGAACCTATTGGCTTTCTGATGATGAAGATTATCCAATGCAGTTAGCCTATAAAAATGGAAGTTATGAATTTGACTATTACCTGATTGAAGTAAAATGGGATAATATCAGCAATTTTGATGATTATAAAAAGGAAACTGATCTGGTGTATGTAGTGGTAAATGCTAAGCAGCCAAGACCTGTAGAAAAACCCTAGCAGCCATAATCAGGCAGCAGGTCGGAAAGGCGGATGCAGATGCGGGTTTTAAATGCAATCAAGCAAAACATAAATAAAGTAAATAAAAGATCTAGAATTTTGATTGCCATAATAGCGGTTTTGATTTTGGCAGGAGCATCCTTCAGCGTGTACGCCAAGTACTATAAGACTGGATATAATAAGGGAATGGCAATTGCTTCCGGCTTTTACTTTAGCAGTAATTATATGGCGGTGCATGAGGATATTAAAGGTCTTTCTATGGAAGAAATTGCTGCCAGTCATAGAAATACAATTATAGCATCTGTGGATGACTGGCATGGGAGAGATACTCATTTTGTTACTGTGGAAGTAAGAAATTATGACAGCCAGTTATTATATAATGACGAGGATTTGAATGTAGAGTATCAGGTAAACTTTATGCTGCTTGACGAGCCGGCAGGAGCAAGCTACAGCGTGAAATACGGAAGTGACACAAAAGTGCTTGGATTTAATGCAGGCAAAGGAACTGTTGCCAGCTTTACGGGGACGCTGCCTGGAGGAGGGCTGAGTGCCAACGGATATGAACTCAGAGTTACAAAGACGGGAAGTACAGCATATGTTCCTTCGGATATATTGATGGTAGCTTACCCTACCGGTCCAGATTACCTGGTGGGAACCAGATGCATTGCAGGTATTTTAAGATTTGATTATGTGGAAAAAGAATTTAAAATCGAAGACAGCGGATTTGCAATCAGAAAAACATGGGATAGCGCTAACTGGAAGCAAGATGTTGATAAAGAGTCAGGTTTTATATATGAACTGATTACATCAGGTAATTATACCGGTTCGGAAACTACTGCAACAAAGAAAAAAATCCAACTGAAATGGGATGCTTCTATGTTTAAGATAAATGCAAATGATAAGTATTATTTGTTAGTTGCAGGAACTCCTGCTTATTATCAGACGATTGAAAATGGAATCACCTATCAGGTGATGGAAATAGAAGTACTGCCTTATGCATCTTTAATATTTGTTTTTTTCCGAAATGATGATTTTGAAACAAAAGTAAGTGCTATGGCAGGTAGTGCAGAATTTGAAAAAACGGTACAGGTTAAGGTTTTGTAACAGCGTTTGGTTATATCTAAGTAAACAGGTGATGACAAGATGAAGAGAAAGATAACAGTAACCCGCGTAGCAGCATGCCTATTGGCAATGGTGCTTGTTTTGAACAATGAACAGGTAATGTATGCTTTAGCAGAAGGGGATAATTCTGCCGGACAGATAAGTGATGTTGGCGGCACAGTACCTTCCGGGGGCGAAAGTGCAACTCAGGCACCGGCTGGCAACAGCCAGATCACAACGCCGGGGGATAATGGAGAAGGCAGCGGAAACGGAGGAAGCAGCAGCCAGCCAGCAGCGCCGGGAGACAATGGAGAAGGTAACGGAAGCGGAGGAAGCGATAGCAGCCAGGTCACAACGCCGGGGGATAATGGAGAAGGCAGCGGAAACGGAGGAAGCGATAACAGCCAGCCAGCAGCGCCGGAAGATAATGGAGAAGGTGGAAATGGCAGCAAAGAAGAAGGGGACAATCATCCAGACAGCGGAGATAATAACGAAGAGTGCGTCCATGAATGGGTAACTGATCCAGATACCCAGCTTACCACATGCAGTAAATGCGGAGCGGAAAAAGAAGGCGGAAATGGCAGCAAAGAAGAAGGGGGCAATAATCCAGACAGCGGAGATAATAACGAAGAGTGCGTTCATGAATGGGTAACTGATCCGGATACCCAGCTTGTCACATGCAGTAAATGTGGAAAAGAAAAAACCGAAGAAGATGAGGAAGAAGTATGTGAGCATGACTGGATCACTGATCCGGACACGCTTTTAGTGATGTGCAGTAAATGCGGGATAGAATGGTCAGAAGAGTTTGAAAAACCAGAGGAAGTATGTGAACACGAATGGATCAGAGAGCCGGAAACGCTTCTGGTCATCTGTAGTATATGCGGGGAATACGATGAGGAATATGTGGAAGAAGACGAGTGTCCTGAGGGAGGCTTTCATATTTATGATTTAAAAGAAGATGGCACAGGCTGGGTATGCGTTGTTTGTGGTGCAGAAAAGGAAAGTCTGGATGATTTGGATGTGACATTGGAAATGTACATTTATGCTATGAACAGCCAGGTCAGTCCTTTGGTGGATGATCCTGATGACAGGGCTTACTCCACACTTCCAAGAACGGTAGCAGCTCTGGCAGGCTGGCCTTCAAAGACCTTGATTGTAGCTTCCCTGGGTGATCTTTTGGTGGTACAGGATTTAAGTAAAATGACTGATCTTGAGGGATATACGATTCAAATATCCAGAAGGACGATTGCTTCCAGTAATGTGGGGCAAAATACGTGGGATCTGCTGGGGGCTGCTGATTTTGAAGGATTGGGGAATGCGGCCCATCCTTTTAAGGGAACCCTTGAATCTGCTTATGGCAATGGATCTCTTGTTTATAAGCTGGATAAACCTTTATTTCAATATTTGTCGACAGATGCAGTAGTCAGAGAAATGAGCATGATCGGCAGGTTTACATCAAATGAAGCTGCGCCGAAAGGTGTTTTGGCTGGGACATTGGTGAAAGGTGAAAATGATACCCGTGAAATGGTCACATTAGAAAATGTGGTTATTAATGGAGAAGTGTCCAATACAGGCGGTGCTGCCGGATTAGTGTTTGGAAGGGTAGAAAATAAGACTTCGTCTCCAGTTCGATTATCTTTTGATCAGACAGAACTTAAATTGGCGCAGAAAATTTCAGAAGATACATCAGGAACTGTTTCGGGAATTCATGTCGGAGGGATTGCCGGAGAAATTGTGGGAGATGTTATTTTAGAGATTAAAGATCCGGCAGTAGCTGGAAATCTTACAGTAAAATCTACTTCTGTGTGGAGTAACAGCAATAATGAAAGTGGACAGTTAGAATGGGATAAAACCAGTGCAGGGGGAATGTATGTAGGCGCGATAGATGGCGGAACCGTTGTGATAGAAGGAAACAGCACTGCCTATGCAGTTAATGTGCAAAGAGCGTCAGGCAATGGCGGTGCAAATGGCGGTTTTATCGGTATGGCCCTTGGAACAAAGATTACCACAAATCCGTTCTCTGATCTGCCAGTTACAATTTCGGGGGCAGGTGTTGTAGGAAGAATTTCGGGGGGGATTATAGGATATTATGATCACAGAGATGACCAGGGCAGTCTCCAGCTGGATCATATTAATGTAAATGCGAAAGTAGATGCGGATAATGCCAATAATTATTATGCCGGTGGAATTTTAGGGCGTTATTACCGCAATGAGGATGGAGCGGCGGATGGTTCTTTTGATACCATAAATCATGTGGCTGTTACACAGGAGGTTATTGCTGAATATTTTGTCGGCGGCGTGGTCGGCGTGGTGCATGGATCTAATTTAAGAATTGGCGGAGAGGATGCGGAGAGTATCCTTATTACCGGAAGGGTTACTAATGATACAAATTGGGATGCAAATCCGGATAATGGCTATGCTGCTGGCGGCGTGGCAGGTCTGGTAAGCGGCCAGTACGTAGAAATACAAAATGCGGTAGTAAGGACAGATTTTCATCATAACGTTCTTGCAACCGGAGGAATCGTGGGCGCAGTGGGAAAGATCAAGCCTGGCTTTGATGACAATGGAAGAAGATCTATTTTGAAAATCAAGGATGTGACTGTAGACTCCAATTTTTATATTTCTGGTGAAAATTCTGACAGGTACAGAGGCGGCGTGCTGGGAATGGTATATCCGGGAAGCATGGTTGCTCTAGATGGGAAGATTGAAGTTAATCAAATGAGTACCAATAGTCAGCTCAGGCGGGCAGGCAGAACCGGGCATATTGCAGGATATCAGAAGGAGGCGCTTGTTTATTTTGAAACAGGGGCTTCCTATACGCGGCCTGAGGGAAAAAACTGGGTAGATGATATTGGAAACTATGGCGGCGTATACAGAAATGGAACATGGGGAGAGAGTGATCCTCTGATTTCCTACGAGGAAGGTAAAGTAAAAGGAACTGTGGGAAGCGCAGGGAATACATGGGTGATTGATAGTGAGGCAGATTTTATTCGTCTTGCCATTATACTCAATTCTCAAGGAAATTTTGCGGCGGATTGTTTTGGAAATACAGGTAAAGCATCTTTACTTGCCGGTGAATATTCTGTAAGAAAAAGCCTTGATTTAAATAACAGCGGTGTTTACAGTTTAAACAGAAATGACAGTGTGGGATTTAATGAGCAGTTTACCGGAAAATTTATAGGCAGTGGAAGTGGCAGCATTACCATTGATTTGGGAGAACTCAAAACACGTCAAAGCTATTTAGCCCTGTTTCCAACGACTGGAAGCGGTGCGGAATTTTCCGGTTTTAAGCTGGTGCGGTTTATAGACGGGGCAAGTCTGTATGCGGCAGGAATTACCTGTAAGGCATTAGGAACCTTTACCTCCAGGGATCTGGATTTAAGGGTTGGAATCAGAAGCTATTATGATGATGATACAAATCGATTTGATGAACAAGGCCGGAATTTGGGAGATGTAATGCATTATTATGCTGGTCTGGCAGCCTATGTGGATTCCCAGGGGGATACTGTTTTTACTGCAGATAATATTAAAGCAGGGGGAAACTTTAATGAAGCGGTAAATAATGACAGAATGCGTATGGGAAGTATGATAGCGGAATATGTTCAAACTGGAACAGCGCCTTCTGAAATTGTGGTGAATAATTTCGAACTGATGGAGGATTATCATTTGACCTCTCAGGGGGCTTTTGCCGGCGGCATGATTTGTCTGCTAAATGATAATGCGAACGATTATAGGGATCAGACTAAGATCTCTATGAGTAATATTAAGATTCACAATGGCGCCTCTATGGATCATCAGCGCAATGACGGCGCCGCAATGGGAGGATGGCTTGGCAGAGTCTGGAAAAATGTGATGCCGGATGAGGAAAAATCCTATTCTATTAATGGCATTACCATAGGAGATGGAGGGACGAAGGATGCTGGTCCACAGTATGCTTCTAATGGTCTTTTTGGCGGTCTGGTTGATACTGTGACAGGGCGGATTCAGCTGAAAAATATTGATATTAAAAATGGCATTTTTAACAACCGCAGCGCAAGAGACCGGATCGGATTATTGTTCCGGGTGGGCAATAACGCGTTGATTGAAATTGATGGATACAGGATAGACGGACGTGAAATTGGAGATATGTCAGGAGCAAAGAATGGCAGAAATGTTCAGATTGTAAATTGTGATGGTAAAAATTTTGATGAAATTGTTGCTTATAATATTGGAAATTATACGGATGCAAACAATCACAATGTTAATGGATATAAGAATGGCGGTATTGTAAATATTATTTACAGTGGCTTTTCCGATGCCGCTTCGGCTGGACATTTGGTTTATCAGAATCGTTTGCTTACCTCTAATAATGATAGAACCAGATATTATTATAATCTTTTTGGCAATAGTTTTGAAGGGGAGGGCAGTTATCTTTCTGATGCAGAGAAGCTTACCGCTGCCGGAACAACGGTCACCAATGCAAAGCAGATGATGATCTGGCACCTATCCCAGTATATGAACGATTCCATCAGGAGATATCTGGCGTCATATTATGTAGGCGGCAATATCAATGGACGCAGCCAGGATACTACATTTAAAGGAACAATTGATCTTGAGAAGGTAAGCTATTATCCCACATCTGTGCTGGGCGGAACCTATACTTTTGCTGAAAATGCAACTGTGGAATTTTATGGTCAGGATATTACCCATAAAGCAACAGATGCGATGACACCTTCCAGTGATAAAAAGGAACATTATATGATGCATTCCGGTCTGTTTATCAGCGAAACCGGAAATGTAACGGTTCAGGGAACAGGAAATGAAACAGGAGCAGGCAGTTTTCTTACTTTAACGGGAAGCGTGACAAATTTAGGAGCAAATTCCGGTGCACTGTTTTCAGGAACAATTCAGGGAGAGAAGAAGGTTTATTTCCTGCGGCTGGATTCTTTAGTTGTAGCAGATTATGATCCGGCTAAGTATCCGGGGGACAATCATGAGGTAGGACTGCTGATAGGAATTGTGAATGACAGGGTAATGAAAAATAATGTTGAAACTCATGAAAATACACTGTTGGATTTGTCCTGGATAGAAACAGAAGGATATGCGGGCTTCACGGGAAAGGCGGCTTCTGCGCTGATTGGACGGGTAGGGGATACAGAGGCGGCTAAGATCAGCGTTGAGTTTAAGAATATAAAAGTAGACAGCAGAAAAAATGGTATTTTTCAGTATGCCAGTCTGATTGATAAAAATTATTACAGAGAGGATATGACAGAAAATACCAGTTCTGCTGATGCGCTGCGGCGTCTTAGATATTTATATACGAAAGCAGCATTTGAAGGAACGGACGATAAAGATAAAATCTTTCCATTTGATAGTTCCAATCCAAATTATGGGGGAAATTTATACGCAGCGACAGGCTCTTATGTTAC
>ERZ808044.1242-NODE-1242-length-15457-cov-13.145969_pt1 | contig 15457 bp, 17 predicted proteins | sample MGYA00380195_ERZ808044 | MGnify/ENA primary metagenome ERZ808044 (study PRJEB31490, sample SAMN06133423) | mouse gut metagenome | isolation source: Z7_2 | host: mice | place: China: Chengdu | collected 2015-05 ...
ACGGCATTATGGTATATCACTAACATGATGAAATACCCAGATGCCAATACACTGGTTATCAGGAAAACATTCCGAACTTTGAAGGATTCTTGTTTCACGGAGCTGAAATGGGCTATTCACCGATTGGTTGTCGATGCCTTTTGGGATATCAAAGAAAGCCCATTGGAAATGACTTACAAGCCTACTGGCCAGAAGATCTATTTCCGGGGGCTTGATGATCCGCTGAAGGTGACCTCCATTACCGTGGGTCAGGGCGTATTGTCTTGGATGTGGATTGAAGAGGCATATGAGATCAGTTCAGAAGATGATTTCAATATGTTGGATGAATCCATCCGTGGCGCTGTTCCAGAAGGTTCGGGATTGTTTAAACAGATTACACTCACCTTCAATCCCTGGAATGAACATCACTGGCTGAAAAAGAGATTCTTCGATAATCCCGATGAAGAGACGCTTGCACTGACCACGAATTACCTATGTAATGAGTGGCTGGATGCTGCAGATAGAAAAGTATTTGAGACTATGCGGAAGCAAAATCCCAGACGGTATAAGGTTGCCGGCCTTGGCGAGTGGGGGATTGTGGACGGTCTGGTCTACGAGAATTGGAAAGAAGAAGAGTTTGGCCTGATCAGCAAGAAAGATTATCTGAAATTAGATGAAGCAGCAAAGCAGGTCAGGAACTATGTATTCAGAGAGGATATTCAATCTGCCTTCGGCCTGGACTTCGGTTATACTAATGATCCGTCTGCATTGTTTGTGGGGTTCATCGATGTTGAGCATCGGAAAATATATGTATGGGATGAGATGTATGAAAATGGTCTTTCCAACCGAAAGATTTTTGAACATATCCAGTTAATGGGATATGGAAAAGAAAAGATCACCGCCGATTGTGCGGAACCAAAGAGTATTGATCAGTTGAGGGGTTACGGGCTCAGGGTAAACGGTGCTGAAAAGGGGAAAGACAGTATTAATAACGGCATTCAGTTCATTCAGGATTACGAGATTATTATCCATCCCCGTTGTGTGAATTTCCTGACAGAGATCAGCAATTACACATGGGACAAGGACAAACTTGGTAATAAACTGAACAGGCCGATAGATGATTTTAACCATCTGATGGATGCAATGAGATATGCGTTGGAGTCTTATATTGTCCGTGGCAGATGGCTATTTTAGATGAGGTGATGAAAATGAATATTTTAGGTACAGAGTACAGTTTTGAACACGACACCGAAGAACTTGCGAAGTTAGGGAATGACGGTATTTGTCAGAAGTACAGTAAAAGAATTGCGGTTCGTGAGGTATCGAATATGCTGGAAGACGCTGATGATATAAAAGCTAAGAAATTACGCTATGATGAAGTATGCAGGCATGAAGCGATTCATGCTTTTTTGGGTGAAGCAGGGCTTGAACAGTATAACGATGATGAAATACTGGTATCCTTTTTAGCCGTCAACTTTCCGAAGATGGATGAGCTGTTTAGGAAACAGGGATGGCTTCAATAGGAAGGAGGCGGTTGGCATTGCTAACGGTTCAGGAGATTCAACATCTGATTGAAGAAGATATCAGCTCTGAAAAGAAAAGGTTTGCAAAGATTGGAGATCGCTATTATAACGGTGAACATGATATCTTAAACTATCAGATTTATTACTATGATGCTGACGGTAACCTGCAGCTTGATAAATTTAAAAGCAATATCAGAATCAGCCATCCATTTTTTACAGAATTGGTGGATCAGCAGGTGCAGTATATGCTTTCCGGTGGTGGGAATATTATCAGGTCGGATATTCCCGAACTGCAGAATGTACTTGATGATTATTTCAACGATGATTTCTATTCAGAAGTATATGAGCTGTTGATCGGCGCGGTGAGCAAGGGGTTCGAGTATATGTATGCGGTGACGGATACAGAAGGCAAAACCAGATTTGAATGCGCCGATTCGATGGGTGTGGTTGAGGTCCGGGCGAAGGATACGGACGACGGGTGTGAGTATTTCATTTACTGGTATGTGGATCGTATTGAGAAAGGTCAGAAGAAAATCAAGCGCATTCAGGTATGGGATTCAGAGCAAGTATATTTTTATGTCCAGGCTGATGAAGGCAGGATTTTGCCGGATGATTCTATGGAAATGAACCCAAGGCTACATACCGTATTTACTGATCCGAAAGGAAGGAGATACGGCAAGGGCTTTGGGTTCATTCCTTTCTGGCGTTTGGATAACGGCAGGAAACAAATCAGCGGCTTAAAGCCTGTGAAAGATTTGATAGATGATTATGATCTGATGGCCTGCAGCCTTTCCAATAACCTGCAGGATTTTACGGATGCCCTGTATGTAGTATCCGGATTCCAGGGAAACAACCTGGATGAAATGATCCAGAACATAAAAGCGAAAAAGCATATCGGTGTAGATAATGGCGGTGCTGTTGATATTAAGACTGTGGATATTCCATATCAGGCAAGGCAGGCTAAACTTGAACTTGACGAAAAGAATATATACAGGTTTGGAATGGGATTCAATTCTGCACAGCTTGGAGATGGCAATATTACAAATATTGTAATCAAGTCCAGATATGCATTGCTTGATCTGAAATGTAACAAATTGGAGATCAGATTAAAGCAGTTTTTCCGTAAACTGCTGAAAGTGGTGTTGGCTGAGATCAATGCTGCCGATGATACCGATTACCAGATGAAAGATGTTTATTTTGTTTTTGATCGGGAAGTAATGACGAATGCCCAGGATAATGCGGAGATTGAAAAAACAGATGCGGAAAAGCAGCAGGTTATGATTAACACGATTCTTTCCGTTGCAAATGTACTTGACAGTGAGACAGTGATCCAGACTATATGTGATGTCCTGGATATTGACTATGAAGAGATCAGGGATAAGCTGCCAAAGGATGAAGAACAGGACACGAAACAAGCTGAACAGGAATTAAACAATATAGTTCCTGATAATGGCGGTGATCCACGTGAATAAAAGGCAGCTTGAAGTTCTGAAAAAGCAGATGCAGAATGAAAAGATGGTCATTCAGCTTTTAAAGCGGGTATACCAACGGGCTTCTAGGGATTGCGAACGGAAGATCAGGGAACTGGCAGGTCGTACCGATATGGAGAATCTGCAGTCTATCATTTACCAGAGACAATACCAGGAAGTCTTGAAAAAGCAGTTTGATGGTATTCTGGATGCTTTACAAAATAAAGAATTTGAAACTATAGCGGAATATCTTACCGGATGTTATGAAGATGGGTTCTTAGGCGCTCTTTATGATATACACGGTCAGGGTATTCCGTTTATTTTTCCGATTGAACAGGTGCAAGTCGTAGAGGCCGTCCAGACTGATAGTAAGATCTCTACGAATCTATATGCCCGGCTTGGTGAGGATGTAAGTTATCTGAAGAAATCAATCCGGGCGGAGCTTTCAAGGGGAGTCGCCAATGGTTCAACATGGGCCGAGATAGCGGTACATATCGCGCACGGCATGAACAGCCCTTTCCATAAAGCTATGAATAATGCCATGCGGATTGCCAGGACAGAAGGGCACAGGATACAGAATCGGGCGCAGATGGATACCCTGAACCGGGCAAAAGAAAAAGGCGCGGATGTGGTGAAGCAGTGGATTTCTACATTGGATGACAGAACCCGGGAAACACATAAGTTTCTTGATGGCCAAATTCGGGAGATTGAGGATTATTTTGAAATAAATGGACATAAAACATTATATCCGGGAGGATTCGGGGTAGCGTCTGAGGATATCCATTGTCGCTGCTGCATGGGGCAGAGGGCGAAATGGAATCTGGATCAGACAGAACTTGATACATTGAAGGAACGAGCTTCATACTTTGGGATTGATAAGACTGTTGATTTTGAAGATTTTAAGAATAAATATATTATAGCGGTTGAAAAAGTTTCTGAAGTTGATATAATAAAGAAAAATGGAGATACAATAAAGATGAATTTACAGTATTTTGCTGAAAAGGACATCAAGAGTCAGGAGTCGGGCTCCTTGAAACGTGCAATACGAAAATACGAAAAGCGGATAAAAGAACATGAGAACAAAATAAACTATCCAGAAGAATATATTTCTGGATGGGATGAAATGCATCCGCGCAGGCAGGAAGGCTTAAAGAAACACTGGAATAAGGAAATCAGGAATTTTAATCAATCTATACAGGATAGAATAGATGAGCTTAAAGCAAGGGGGGATTACGATGAATGAAACATTGAATAAAGATGCGGTGAAATATCTTGTGGGACGCTTACTGGATAATGCAAATGAGGCGGTTGAGGAAAGTAATCAAAATAAGGAAGATGCATTTTGTCAGGGACGCCGGCTGGCTTATTATGAAATGCTCGATATTTTAAAAACAGAATTGGATATCAGAGATCAGGATTTAAAAGAATTTGGGCTTGATATTGATCTGGAAAACAGAATAGCATAATGAAGGAAATTACATCATAAAAAGTTTAGCACGAAAAGACTGTATGAATAGATACGGTCTTTTTTATATGTCCGAAAAAGGCTCATGACATATAAACTGACGCCGAAATACCCCTGCAGCAAGGGATATAAAGTGTTGCCTGTCAGCGGGGAAACCGCATATAAAAACATAGACAGAGAAAGGATGGAGATTTATGGATTTTCTCAAAGCAATTTTAGGTGATGAACTGTTTGGACAGTTTCAGCAGGCCGTTAATGCCTACAACGGCAAACCTGAAAACAAGGAAAAGCAGATCAAACTTGCTGATCTTGGAAGCGGTGAGTATGTATCGAAGGCAAAATATACGGCATTGGATGCAGAAAACCAGACGAACACGACTAAACTTACGGAAGCGAACAATCTGATCCAGCAGTTACAGAAAGCTGCGAAAGGAGACGAAGCTCTTCAAGGCCAGGTTACCGCCTACCAGACAAAAGTTCAGGAATTGGAGACGGAGCTTACGCAGACGAAGATTGACGCTGCTATTAAGGTTGGTTTGCTCGCGGAAAATGCCGTTGATGTGGATTACCTTACTTTCAAGCTGAAAGAAAAAGGTGAAAAACTTGAATTAGACGAGCAGGGGAATATCAAAGGATGGAATGATAAGGTTTCGGCTCTGAAAACGCAGCTTCCTACTCAGTTTCAGGATAAGGGCAAAGGCGGGTATAAAGGCTTCCGGCCTCTGGACAAGAATAACCAGCAGAATCAGGAGCCGGGTATTACCAAGGCCGAGCTTCTAAAAAAGCCTTATGCAGAGCAGGTGAAGTTCTACAATGAGAATCCAGATGCTTATAATGAGATTATGAAAGGTTAAAAAGGTGAATGAGAATGGCAGTTACAAAAATCGCAGATATGATTAATCCAGAAGTTATGGCGAACATGATTGAAGCCAAAATTGAAGCACAGTGTAAGATTACTCCTTATGCGCATGTGAACACTGATTTGCAGGGCGTTCCAGGTGATACACTGACGGTGCCGAGTTGGAATTATATTGGTGATGCAGATGATTTCGACCCGGAAAATACGGAAGGAAAAGAGATCGATACTACAAAGCTGACCGCATCCAGTACCAAATTTACTGTTAAATGTGCGGGCAAATCAGTAGCAATCCTGCAGACGGCGATCAATAGCGGTCTCGGGGATCCGGTAGGCCAGGCCAATTTACAGCTCGCGAAATCCATTGTAAACAAGATTGACAATGATGTGATGGATGCAGCGTATACCTGTAAAAATGTCCATGATCCGGGTGCAGTGATCGGCTATAAGGGCGTGGTGGATGCTGTATCTAAATTCGAAGACGAGGAGGACGGCATTGATAAGGTTATGTTTATTCATCCAAATCAGGAAGCAACTCTTCTGAAAGATCCGGACTTTCTGTCGGCAGATAAATTCACCAGCGGTGTTGCGGTAAATGGCGCCATTGGTAAGATTGCAGGATGTTGGGTGAAGAAGTCCCTGAAAGTGAAGATGAATGAAGAAAGCGGCACAAAAGGAGAATCAGGGTATGTTGCCGCAGGTACCTATTACCTGAATCCGATCATTAAGACGGAACCGGATTCTTCTGAAACGGAATATACCGAAGATGAACTTCCGGCGCTGACTATCTTCCTGAAGAAAGATACGCAGGTCGATCATGAATGGTTCCCGAAGAAGCAGCGTCATGATATCACCGCTGCAAAATATTATGGTGTGGCTCTGACCAATGCAGCAAAGGTGGTTATCGCCAAGTTTTCAAAGGTTCCGGTTGTCTAAGGTGAAAGGGTGGTGAACCTGATGATCATAGCGGTCAGGGAATTGCTTGCTATGCCTGAATTTTCAGGAAAATCAGAAGAAGCGTTGAAGCGAAAACTGAATGCCGTTGAGCATTTGATCCGGTCATATACGAATAATAACTTTCAAAACCGCAGCATACGTTTTCAGGGCAGTTCTGAGGGTGATAGGGTAAAGGGCCATGCACGATATCTCAAAGAAGGCGATACAGTCCAGATTTCACAGTCAGATGTGAATGATGGGCTGTATTTGATTACAGAGATTGCAGAAGATTTCATACGGCTTGATGCGGATCTGTTTGATGTTCCCCAAAATCTTGTGACAAAAGTAGAATACCCGGCCGACGTGCAGGAAGGGGTTATTGAATTGATGATCTGGGAGGTAAAGAACCGGCAGAAGGTAGGCATCAAGTCGGAAACTCTGTCAAGGCACAGTGTGTCTTATTACGATCAGGATGCCGATAATCAGGTCATGGGATATCCGGTGTCTTTAATTGGTTTTTTGAAACCTTATATGAAAGCGAGGTTTTGAGGTATGAGTGTTGGCGGCAATCTGTGGGGCTCCGTTCTGGTTAAGGGAACCGGTTGTATGAACAGAATAAAGGAACATGTACCGGTCTGGCAGGAATGTATGAAGCTTTATGGGTGGCTGGATCTGTCTGCAGGAGATTCAGACAGATCCACATTCAGCGCAAAGATTCAGGAAAGTACCCACATTTTTTTGTGTGATTATCAGCCTATGACAGCAAAGATAACTGTCGGAGAACAGGAGAAAGACATTGATATAACCAGAGAAAATGCAAGGATGATGATTAACGGATTGGTCTATGATGTATTGCTGATTGATAACCCGATGAATATGAATGAACATTATGAAATCTATTTGAAATTTGTAGGTGGTCAGAATGGGAATTGAATTTACGGATAACAGTGCACAGGTGAAAGCCATGTTGTCTGATGGAGTGAAAGCTTTTTTATATGAGAGCGACGGTGAGCTGCAGGCTCAGACCATGAGGAATTCCCGGGTTGACACCGGCCAGACAAGAGGATCATATCAGTATAAAGTTTCAGAGGGTGCAAGTGAATCAACAGTACACGTTGGCAGTAACCTTCAAAATGCAATCTGGGAAGAATATGGAACTGGTGAATATGCTCTTCACGGTGATGGCAGGAAAGGCGGCTGGTTTTATAAGGATGCAAGAGGCCAGGGACATTTCACGAAGGGGAAAAGGCCTAACAGACCGCTTTACAATGCATTCAATAGTTTGCGTGAGAAACTGAAAAGGCGTCTGGGAGAGATAATAATGACAAGATTGAGGTGATACGATGGTTGATCTGTTGGGATTTATCGGTGGGAAATTAGAAGAAGCCGGGATTCCTTATGAATATGAAGAATGGACACAGGGAGTATCTTATCCTTATTTTGTAGGCTCCTTTATGGAATCAGATTACAGGTATGAGGATGGCTGCACTGCCGGCACATTTACATTAGACGGATGGTCGCGAGGGTCGAAGTTGGTTCTTTTAGAAGCGAGCGACAAGATAAAGACGATTTTCCAGGACCTTCAGGAGATACAGGGGAATCGCCTTTTCCATATCCGTTACGGGGGATCTCTGCCGGTTCCAACCGGGGAAGACGAGTTGTTTAAGATTACGATCACATTGTTCACGTATGAATGGAAAGGAGAATAAAGTTATGGCTTTAAAAACGCATGGCATTACCAGTGAGACGATTAAGAAAATGATTCTTGGCGCTGGTGTGATTTATAAGAACCTGAAATATGATGCAGAAAACAGTGATTGGAACGGGACCCCGTTAGGGGCAACGTCCGGAGGTATCAAGTTTCACTGGGAGGCACAGTGGCTTGATGTGGAGGTTGACGGCGCCACGGTGCTTGTTAAGGGTGTTTCCAAGCAGAAGGTCGGTGAGTCTGCCTATATTGAGGGAAAAATGACAGAGGTTACAGATGATTTACTTGTAACGGCGCTGCATCTGACCAAAGCAGAGTCGCAGGATACCAATTACACGAAGTACGTGTCTAAAATCAACATTACGGAAGATGAAGACTATCTTGAGAATATTGCATACGTAGGCACGCTTTCTAACGGCAAGAATATCATCATCATTCTGCCGAATGCCCTCTGTACAGAAGCATTTGAGATTGAGACCAAGAATGCGGAGCAGACCACATTCAGCGTGAAGTTTGAATGTACTGCTGATCTGGAAAATAATACTTTGAATAATCTGGATATTGAACTTTATTATCCAACTGCGGTAGTTTAGAAGGGAGTGAATGATTATGAAAGCTAAAGTATTGAAAGAGTATATTGACCGATATACACAGGAGTTTCATGCAGTTGGGGATGTGGTTTCCCTGACTGATGAACGTTTCTCAGAAATCGCGAGAGCCGGCCGGTATGTGGAAGAAGTGATACAGGAGGAATCACCTGCCAAGAAAGCTGAAAATCCTGATAGAAATCTGGATCAGGATCCGGCAGATCAGGACCCGATAGGACAGGCCGTGGAGCCAGCAGATCAGGATATGATAGGAGAGGCAGCGAATCTGGCAGATCGGGACCCGGTTGAGCTGCCCGAACCTAATACAGCGCCCAAAAAGCCGCGCAGAAACAGAAAATAGGAAAGAGAGGATAAACTATCATGGCAGAGATAAAATTTAATTTGACAGTAGACAGTATGTTTGATTTTTGCGAGGTGCTTGAGGCAATTGGAATTGAATCTATCGCAGAGGAATTTGATAAAGAGGATCTGAAAGCATTCCAGAAAAAGGACGCCGGTTCTGTGGGAATGACAGTAATTATGAAGGTTACAAAATTCCTTATAAGGAAGCTTCCAAGCGTGAAGGATGAAATATATAAATTCCTGACAGGCTGTGCGGAATGGGAGGACGGTACTCCGGTAACAGTTGAAAATATGAGGAAAATGAAAATCACACAATTCATAAAGATAATCCGAGACTTTTTCAAAGATGAAGGGGTGATGGATTTTTTCGGGGAAGCTGCCGAATTACTGGATACGGAGCAGCCGGATTCGAAGAACTTTGTAACAGGCGATACAATGATCCCTATGGGTATCTAGGACGGGCAATCAGGCGGAAACGATTAGACGAAGCGGTCAGCACTATCTTGAATCAACACGACGAAGATATGTGCTGGTCGCTTTATTGTGCTTCTGTCGCAAATTCCTTCTCTAATGTTGGCAGTTTTGAGGATTTCCTGAAGAGAGGTAAAACTTCACTAGAGCAGAATGAACAGGAACTGAGCAGCAGCCAGATTTAGAAACAGTTGGATAAGGCAGACAAATTATTAAACAGCTTTACGCCCTCAGTGAAAGGAGGGTAACGATTATGGATATATTCTCACTGGCCGGTAAAATAACGGTCAACTATGCAGATGCGGTAAAGGGAATAGACGAAGTATCCTCCAAGGCCGGTGATATGGCAAAAAGTTTAGGAAAGACAACGCAGAATGTAGGTCAGAAGATTACTTCTGTCGGTAACAAGATGTCCTCAGTCGGAAAATCATTTGCGCCTGTATCCGTAGCGGTCGGCGGTGTTGCTACGGCAGCGGTAAAAACTGCAATGGATTTTGATTCAGCTATGAGTAAGGTAAGTGCGGTATCTGGAGCAACGGGCGGAGATTTTGAAGCACTTCGTAATAAAGCCATTGAAATGGGTGGGAAGACAAAATTCTCTGCATCAGAAGCAGCTGAAGCTATGAATTACATGGCAATGGCTGGATGGAAAACGGGAGATATGCTTTCTGGCATTGACGGCATTATGAATCTTGCGGCAGCTTCTGGAGAAAATTTAGGGATTACATCTGATATTGTGACGGATGCATTGACTGCATTCGGGTTATCTGCTGCTGATTCCGGGCATTTCGCGGATATACTTGCGTCAGCTTCATCCAATGCGAATACAAATGTGAGCATGCTGGGAGAATCTTTTAAATATGTCGCGCCCGTGGCAGGGGCAATGGGCTATAGCGCGGAGGATGTATCAATTGCACTTGGTTTAATGGCGAATGCAGGTATTAAAGCATCACAATCGGGAACCTCATTAAGAACACTGATGACAAATATGGCAAGTCCTACAGATAACATGGCGATTGCTATGGATGCGTTAGGGATCAGCCTGACAGACAGTGAAGGAAATATGTACAGTTTTCGAGAAATGATGGACAACTTACGCTCCGGGTTTGGTAGTTTACATCCGGAAGTGGAATTATCTGAAGAACAGATGGCTGATTTGGACGCGCAGCTAGTCAGCTTGGCTGAACAGTATGAAAGCGGAATGATTAGCCAGGAGGAATATGAAAGCTCTGTAAGTGCGCTGACAGAATCTATTTACGGGAGTGCGCAGGCGGAACAGGCAAAATACGCCGCAATGTTGGCTGGAAAAGAAGGAATGTCAGGATTGTTGGCTATCGTGAACGCATCCGAAGAGGATTATAATAAATTGGCAAGTGCAATCGATAATTGTGACGGTGCCGCGAAGGATATGGCTGATACTATGCAGGATAACCTTGCCGGAGATATTACCACATTGGGAAGCCAGTTGGAAACACTTACTTTATCAGTTGTAGACTTATTTACACCGGCTCTGAGAAATGTCGTGGAGCACGTACAGGATTTTGTGAAATGGTTAACTGGACTGGATGATAGCACAAAAACAATGATAGGTACAATTGCGATGGTATTGGCGGCTTTGAGTCCTGTACTCATCACTATTGGGAAAGTGATAAGTGCGATTGGGTCAATAACGGGTGCTATCGGAAAAGTAATAAATCTTGGCCGAACTGTTATAGGAGGTATAGGAAAGGTAATTACGATAGTTCCGAAGATTGTAGGAGCGGTATCTGGTGTAATCAGTTTTGTAACTGGTACAGTGATTCCCGGCATTGCTGCAGTGATATCTGCTATCGGTCTGGTACCGATAGCAATTGCAGGAATTATTACTGTCATTGTGTTGCTCTGGAATAAATGCGATTGGTTCAGAGAAGGCGTGATTGCCATATGGGAAGCCATTAAGTCGGCAGCCATTACAGCATGGAATGCAATAAAAGATTTTCTGATAAGTCTGTGGGATGAAATTGTACAGATTGGGAAAACAGTTTTTGAGGGGCTTGCGTCCTTTTTATCTTCCTGTTGGCAGGGGATACAGACCATGTTTACTACGGTCCTATCAGCAATATCTACGCTTTTTATGACCATTTGGAATGCAGTAAAAACCGTGGTCATTACTGTAGGTACAGCGATCCAGTCATTTCTTACCACAACATGGAATAACATAAAGTCGGTTATATCAGCGGCCTTGAAGGCAATCCAGACAACAATTACTACCGTTTGGAATGCAATTAAATCTATAATCAGCAATGTACTGAATGCGATCAAGTCTGTGGTTACCAGTGTGTGGAACAGCATAAAAAGCGTTATTACCAGTATAATCAATTCGCTTAAATCGTTTATAACAAGTGCGTTCAATGCGATCAAGTCTACCATAACTAATATACTGAATGCGATTAAGTCTGTGGTTACCAATGTGTGGAATAGTATAAAAAGTGTAGTGACCAGTGTATTAAATGCAATTAAGTCGATTATAACAAGTGCATTTAATGCAATAAAGGCAGTTATTACTAATGTATCGAATAGTATAAAAAATATTGTCACTACTGTATGGAATGCAATTAAATCCACAATTTCTACCGTAACGAATGCAATAAAGACTGTAATATCTACGGCCTGGAATGCAATAAAGACAGTGGTTACTACCGTTGTCGGATCAATTCAAAACTTCATTACTACAGCATGGAATACCATTCAATCAATAGTAACGTCGGTGATGAGTACGATCCATTCTGTAATCTCCAATGCTTGGAATGGAGTGAAAGAAACCATCGGCAATGTAATTAGCGGGATTCAGTCTACGATATCCGGAGGCCTGGAAGGTGCAAAAAATATTGCTTCTAATGTACTGGGAGCGATCAAGGACAAGTTCAGCAGTATATTTGATGGTGCAACCAGTATTGTCAAAGGCGCGATTGATAAGATCAAGAGCTTCTTCAATTTTTCGTGGTCACTGCCGAAGATCAAACTGCCGCATTTCTCTATCAGTGGTAAGTTTTCATTGAATCCGCCAAGCATACCGAAGTTTGGAGTCCAGTGGTATGCCAAGGCAATGAGAGACGGTATGATCATGAACCAGCCGACGATCTTTGGATATAATGCAAAATCGAATCAGCTTCTTGGAGGCGGAGAAGCCGGGAGTGAAACGGTTGTCGGAACGGAAAGCTTGATGAATATGATCAAGAGTGCTGTAGCATCAGAGAATAGCGAATTGATTGCCGTTTTGAAGCAGATACTGGAAGCTATAACGGATCTTGATGACGGACTTGTTAAAAAGTTTTGTGAGGCATTGCTTAATATGAAATTTCAGATTAACGATCGTGAGTTTGCACGTTTGGTAAGGGCGGTGTAAAGATGCTTGAGAAGATCAGGTTTGTGAATCATATTCAGGAAGAAATGTCCTGGGGAGAGAGCGGTATATATGTAAACAGTAATGATTTACATGATTATTCTTGGGATTTTACGTCGGATAACAATAAAATATCATCATTTAATAAGGGGATTGTCTCAAAAGCAATCCCCATTATTATCTGCTGCGCTTCAGAAGATGAAGGACTTATGTTGAAAAACAGGTTGTTGGAAATCACAGAAAAGGATGTACTTGCTTTGGAACATGGGCGGCTTGTGATAGGTGATTATTATTTAAAGTGCTATATTACCAGAAACGTTTTGTAAAGGACTTTTTAATCAAATTGACAAAAATTTTACATTTAAGGGCAAAAAAAGAACCGGGAACCTGTTTTTAGATTCCCGGCTGTGGCATTTATTTATGCTCTTGATACAGTAAATACAATAATTACAAATCTTTTATAATGAACTTATAATTTCTGTTTCACTAAGCGTTTGCTTTAAAACATTCAGTTCTTGTAATTTTTTCTCGTAGATTTCCTCTAGTTCATCCCTCTTGACTTTTGTATTATCATATTGAAACTGAATATTTTCAGGTAGTTCAATACCTTGTTTCTGATATTTATTTTCAATATCCTCCATGATTTTTCTTCTTCTTAAAATTCTATTTTGAATTTTTTCTATAGTATCTTCTGTGCGTGCTATTTTTTCTGATAAAGTAATTACTTCATTTCGCTTTTTGTATCTTCGATTCTTTTTATCCGCTTTTTCAAGGCCAATTACTTCATCAATAGCACTTTTATCAATCTGATTTTCATTCATTTTATTATATGTATTTATAAACCCGTCCATAGAATACATATGAAATTCCTGATTAGTTTCTGTAATAAATTCTTTTCTAAGTTCTACTCTTGGCCCTATTGTCTTACCTTTGGTAATATTCCACCAATCTTCTTTTTGATCATGTGTAACATATACAATACCTACTTCTTTTTCCTTTGCATATTTAATTATCTGTTTCCATATAATCAAATCTCCATAGGCATTATTATCATCTTCCGAATTTTTCTTCTTTTTATCATCTTTGAATCCAGGCGGAATACACTGTTTATATCTTTTTTCACCTTCTTCTTTTATTGCATTTAGTTCTTTATCATCAATCTGCGAACCAACTCTACCATCAAAAATTGTCAAGATTTTATCTAATATCTCATCTTCATCTGCATTAACTACTAACAAGTTTCGATCTTTATTACTATCCAACCATTTAAACAGATATCTCTTTAATTCAGAAACTTCCTCATCACTGGAAGTCAAACGTAAAGTTTCTACAGCTTTATTTGTGAAGTTTTCCATTTCTTTCTTGAATTGTTCATATCTTTGAACCGTTTCATATATGACCTCACAGCGTTTACGCATATACTCATATGCCACTTGGTATGGAATCCATACTCTATCCTTAAAATTTTCAAAAGCAGCCAATAAAGATTTCCTTGTTTTTGCAGAATATCTATACAAATTCAGCAATACATTAGTATCAAAAACAAAAACTGCCTTTTGCCATAATTCTTGTTTTTCTTTATTTGATGGTTCTATAAATTCTTTGATTGTATTTTTCATATGACAACCCTATCAATAAATAGCAAGTAATTCTAATCCAATATAATCTTCATTGACATCAATACTTTCAAATTCTTGCTTTTTTTCCGAAGCTATTTGTTTTCTTAAAGCTCGATTTAGACCTAGAAAATCTTTATAAATATCAAAAACCGGAAGTGGTTTATCTCTATAATATTTTCGAGATTCTAATCTTGCAATAATAGTTAACTCTTTTCCTTCATAATCTTCTAACTCATTATAGTCAATTAGCATATCTTCTTGTGATACTTTCCCTATTCCCATCCAGTAATCACAATCACCTCCCAATTCACAGAATATAGGTATTTTTACCTTTGAATTTTTCAAAACAGAATTTATTAATTCCCGTTGATTATTATCTTCGTAATCTACTTGTGAAAAAATCATATCTTTATATTGATCAATTAAATGAACCATATCGAATTGTTCAGGTATATAGATTTCACCAGTAACTTTAATGATGGAAGAAATTCTAACATCTTTAATTGAAATGCCTTGATTATCATCAACATAGTCGATAAAATCATCTCTACTTTGTAGAAGTTTTTCAAAATTGGAGCATTCCAATAAATAGTTGGCTGATATATCTTCAATGTTATCCTTATCAATAACCCTTGTTTCGATATTTTTTCCCAAAATCAAAGCCGAATACTGATCAACCTTCTTTTTATTAAAATATATTAAATCTCCAAACATTTATTTTCACCTCTATTTACATTACTTATCCTAAAGGAATATTCTGGTCTGTTTTTATTTTTTTGACCTCTTCAACAGAAAGACCAACAAATTCTGCAATTTTTTCAAGCGTTATTGTTCCATCTTCCAACATTTTCTTTGCAACATTTATCATTCCCTCTTTCAATGTCTGATTCCTCATATCCTCCATCGCCCGGCACATAATTTCAATTCCCTCCTTGCTCTCTTTAAAAAATCTTACTCTGTCTGCCAATATCCCATAGTACATATCCGCTGCGTCCGTACAAGAGAAGTCATGCATTAACTTTCCGATTGGCGTATCTCCACGGTAAGCGCCATTTACATACAGTATGTGCGAACCGTCCTCAAATCTTTCCCCGGTTCC
>ERZ808044.1244-NODE-1244-length-15449-cov-14.263076_pt1 | contig 15449 bp, 16 predicted proteins | sample MGYA00380195_ERZ808044 | MGnify/ENA primary metagenome ERZ808044 (study PRJEB31490, sample SAMN06133423) | mouse gut metagenome | isolation source: Z7_2 | host: mice | place: China: Chengdu | collected 2015-05 ...
GGTTTCCATGACAGAATTATATGATACGCTTTACCCGCCGAGGACGCCGGTTGTAGATGGTTTTCTGTATGGCGGCACATATCTTTTCGTAGGTGCGCCGAAGGTGGGAAAATCCTTTTTTATGGGGCAGCTTGCCTATCATATAGCAATGGGGATTCCTCTGTGGGATTATCCCGTCCGTAAAGGAACGGTCTTGTATCTGGCTTTGGAAGATGATTACGCAAGGCTTCAGCGGCGGCTTTCACAAATGTTTGGTATAGAGAGCGCAGACAATCTCTATTTTGCGACACAGGCAAAGACGCTGAAGGAAGGCTTGGACGGTGAATTAGAGGAGTTTGTGAAACAGCATACAGATGCAAGGCTGATTATCATTGACACGCTGCAAAAGGTGAGGGAAGTCGGCGGGGAAACGTTCAGCTACTCGAATGATTATGAGATTGTAACAAAGCTGAAAGCGTTTAGTGACAAGTATGGTATCTGCCTGTTAGTGGTACACCATACCCGCAAGATGGAATCCGGTGACAGCTTTGATATGATTTCCGGCACAAACGGATTGCTTGGGGCGGCTGATGGGGCGTTTATTATGCAGAAGAAAAAACGGACGGACAACACGGCGGTTCTGGATATTGTGGGGCGTGACCAGCCAGACCAGGAACTGACAATCGAGTTTGACCGGGAGCGTTGTATCTGGAAATTTAAAAAGGCAGAAACGGAACTTTGGAAACAGCCGCCGAACCCACTTCTGGAAGCCATTAACGAATTTCTGGCGGAAGGCAGACCAGAGTGGGAAGGAACGGCAACAGAACTTCTGAAACAGTTGCCAGATATGCAGTTATCGGCAAATGTGCTTTCCAGAAAATTAAATGTGGTAAACAGCCAGCTATTAAATGACTATGGTATTTTCTATGACAATAAACGGGGGCATGAGAGAAGAATCATTTTAAAGCGGCTGGAACGGAACGAATAAAAAGCGACGATATGCGTCGGTTGCGACGGTATTTTTGATAGCGGGGCGGTATAGAAAATACCGTCGCTATCGACGCAAACCGACGCAGAAAGGAATGATATAAAATGAAAAATGTGCAGATACCTTATGATTTGTTGATGGCGTTGCTCCGGTATCATCTGGTGGAAGATGGTTCTTGTGCTGATGAAATCCGGCGAGGGCTGGAAAAGAAACTGGATTCTATGGTGCGCCATGAACTGTATGCAAAATATAAGACAGCACCAACGGAAGAAGAAAGAGAAAAAGCCAGAAAAGAATATCTGGATAAGCGGGGAGTGCCGGACAGCTTCCGCTGGTAGTTTTTCCTTCGGCGATATTAACAGGGGCGTGTCACGCCCCCTGTCTATTAGCCGACAAGGAAAAAATGAAGGATTGCCACACGGAATGAAGTGTCGGACAATGTGGCATTGACAGCGGCAGCGGAAAGGCTGGAACAGCCGTACCGTCCGTAGGACGGTATGCTATCCGAAGGATAGCTTGCCCCCGGCAGGGCGCAAAACCTGCCTGCAGGTTGCATTTTTGTTGGCGTAGCTGACAAAAGTGCTTTTGCGTTACTTTCGGAGAAAGTAACAAAGCCTGTGTGCCGTACCCGGCACTGATTGCCCTAGACAGGGAGAAAGGACAGAGTGATTGAAACGAACAATCAGTTTTACCACAGGGAAAGGCTCCGTCAACCATAACAGCAGAAAATTTCATGCAAATAATATTGACCCGGAACGCAGCCACTTAAATATAGAATATTTCAATGAGAATATCAAGGACGTATATCACGAATTATTTGATGAAGCACTTGCCCGGTACAATGAAAAGCAAACCCGGAATGACCGCCGGATTGATGATTACTACGAAAAAATATTATCCGGTAAACAGGAAAAGCCATTTTATGAGATTATCGTGCAGATAGGCGATAAAGACAATATGGGGGCAAAAACAGAGGACGGGCAGCTTGCCGGAAAGATATTGGACGAGTATATGAAAGGATTCCAGAAACGTAATCCAACGCTTAAAGTGTTCAGTTCTCATTTACATATGGACGAAGCGACACCACATCTGCATATAGATTTCATTCCTTATGTCACTGGAAGCAAGCGGGGGCTTGAAACGAGGGTATCTTTGAAAAAGGCACTGGAGGCACTTGGGTTTAAGGGCGGTACAAGAAGTGAAACGGAGCGGAATCAGTGGTATGCTCATGAGAAGGAACAGCTTTCCGAACTTATGCTGAATCACGGAATCGAATGGGAGAAAAAGGGAACACACGAAAAACATTTGTCTGTATTGGACTTTAAAAAACAGGAACGGTCAAAAGAGGTTGAAGAACTGGAAAAGAAGAAAACGGAATTACAATCAGAAAATCAATTCTATGAGGAAATCAACGAAAATCTAAAAGGGCAGTTAAGTGGATTAGATGATGAAATCTGTTTTATACAAAACGGCATGGAGAAATCAAAAAAGGAAGCAGAAAGCGCAAAGAAACAGGCAGATAAATATCAGAAACGTATGCAGGAACTTGCTCCAATGGTGAAGGATATGGAACACATGGCGGCAAAATTTTCAGATAATCCAGAACAGGTGCTTCCAGAAGCCGGGAGCATAGAAAGCGGGAGGTCATACCGGGAGAAGAAAGCAAAGCCGCTGATGGAGAAGATTGTAAAGGTACTGCGCTCTGTTTATGCGTCCTATCTGGACGTTTCCAGAAAGTTTGATAAGCTGCAACTGTCTTATAACCGGACTGTGGAAAAGGCAAATAATCTATCTGACCGTTTTCATGAAATCTATACAGAGAATCAGGAATTGAAAGAAATTGTCCGGGATTATGAATGTGCAAAGGCGGTGCTTGGAAAGGAGAAAGTGTCTGACATTGTTCAGATGGAGAAACAAAGAGAGCAGCTATTGAAGGAGCAAAAACGGGCAGAAAGAAGAAAACAAAATAGAGAAGCCCGGTGATAGCCGGAGGGCTGCTTAAAGCCCTCTTGGGTGTCATACAGCAAAACCCTGCCAGTCTGTCAAGGGCGGCGACAGCCGTTTATTTACCCTTGACAGGCTGGTGGGGCTTTGCTATTTAGCGGAAGGCTCATTCTCCCTGATGCCTAAATCTCCTTGAAAAATGTCAATCATGATTCTTGCGCCTAAGCGGAAACCGTCAATGAACATTTCTGAAAATTCATAAGGGATTACGTCAAGCTGTTCGTCCATAATTTCAATGAATCTCTTATCCAGAGGTGGATTTACTTTGCTTAAAGTTTCGATGAAGTCTTCATAATGGTGGTAGTGTTCCTGATGAATTTTTCGGTATTCTTCACTTCTTGGGGAATATTGCTCTGCCGGAAAAATCTTGCCCTCATAAAGTGCGGATAGCATACTTTTCATAAGTGTTTCTCCTTTTGCTAAAAATATATTTTGACATTTAGCAAATGTCAATTCTATTACAGTTTAGCATATAATAGAGAAAATGACAATCACTAAATGTCAAGCAGGAGAGAATTTATGTATAAGAATAAGGCGGCTGGTGGCGAAAACAATATATGCGGACAGAAAGTAAAGGAAATTCGGGAGCGTCTTCCGGAGAAAACTTCACAGAGGAAGCTGGCAGATATGCTTCAAGTGGAAGGGCTGGACTTGGATAAAAATGCTGTGCAGAGAATTGAGAGTGGAAAAAGATTTGTGACGGATATTGAGTTGAAGGTTATTGCGAAGGTGTTGGGGGTGAGTTATCAGGAATTGTTGGATGGTTGATAGACAATGTATTGGTACTTGATTTTTTTGGATGAACTAAATATACTGTGAGAGTAGGGATATTTCTGCTAAAAAGAATTAGTAAACGAGAATAAAGAGTATAATTAAATCGAGAAAAGGGTAAGTATTTTAATGTTATGTTGAATGAGATGTTATGTGTATCGAGTAATTTGTGAAATAGTCTATTATAGCTAGGGTAAAATATAATTTTACATCTAATATTTTTGCAAGGAAAGTAATAATATGGAAGTTAATAATTTTGTTTATGGAGATGCAAAAAGAATTTTTGTCAATACAGATATGGGATGTAATGCAAATTGTCAATACTGTTATTTGCCATCATTAGGTATAGTACATGGTAAAAGGAAAATTAGTGCGTATCAAGCAATTGAATTAGTGGAAAATTTGAAATATTACAAATCTGGTAAAGAGGGCACTATAATATCAATAGGATGTTACTCTGAATGTATGGATAAGGATAATGTTGCAGATACAATTACTTTGGTTAAATATTTTGTTAGTAATGGTAATTTTGTGCAATTGTCAACTAAAAAGCAAATAGAAAGAAGTTTTTTTGAAGAAATTATTCAATGCACTAATATTAAGAGACGTCTTTGGATATATGTAAGCTTACCTGTTATAACAAATTCTTGTTTTATAGAAGAAGGAACAGATGCACCAGAGGAGCGAATTAGAAATTTTGACATATGTCAGCAGTATAATATAAATAGTGTATTGTATATAAAGCCTTACCTTGATGGAGTAACAAATAAAGATATTGTTCAGTATTCTAAGTTGGTTGCTCAATATAATATTCCGGCTGTTGTAGGAGAAATGCTAAGTACAAGACAAAATATGCAAAGAACAATAGTAGGTGAAAAAAGATTATTTGAGTATAGAGTACAGGGTATGGATGAATTTATTAATCAATTAGAAAAAAGTACGAAAGTTTATTTGCATAGTATTGATTGCATGAAGTACAAAGGAGAATGAAAAAATGGATGCAATTATTTTGGGGTTATTAACTGTATCTACCATTATTCAAATATGTGATATGTGCGGATTCCTTCCTGAGTGGGTTAGAAAAAAATTTAGAATAAATAAATCTTTGGATACATTAGAAGTTTTGAAAGAATTGGGCATTAATATAAATATGTATAAGCGTAAAAATGCAATTGTAGGAATTCCGGTAGATTATAATAAGGAAAATATTGAAAAAGATATCAAGATAAAATTAGAAGAAATTAAATTGGATAAAAATGTATCTGTTGGAACAGTGAGAAAAACAGAATTAAATTATTACATAGATTTAATAGGTCATTCTTGCAATGAAAAATGTGCGCAAGCTTATGCAAGAACATTGACCTCATATTGGGTTGATATTGTCGAAAGTACGCAACTGATTAAAGATCCAGTAATAGATTTTGTAGTAACACCAAAAGGGGGAAGTCCTATTCTTGGATATGAATTTGCTAAATTAATTAATAGACCTTTTGTTTTGCATGAAGAGAGTGCCCGTTTTGATTCTGAAGAAGACGATATGCGGATGTGGTTTGATTGTGCAGATATACCACTAAAAGGTTCTAAAGCACTAATTGTAGATGATAGTACTACAGGTGGAAGAAGAGTTTTAAGTGTAATTAGTGATTTAAGAAAATATGGATATGAGGTAAGTGAATGTTTGGTAGTCTTTGAACCACAAAATAAAGATGCTAGAAAGAAATTAAGTGATCAAGAAGTAAATTTAATTTCTATTGTGAAAACACATACATAACCATAAAATTACATAAACGGTTAAAAAGTTAAAGATAAAATGGCAACATTTTGGCAACAGAAAATCAGCAAGCCAAAATAAATGATGTAATTGAAGTAAAAACGGGCGTGTATTTGCATAAAACTTAAACAAATATAGTTAAGAATAATGAAGAACACGCCGAATTTGAGTAACGGATAAAATCCCGGAAATGCTGCTAAAATAGGCATTTCCGGGATTTCTTTATGCTTGTCGGCAGTTATCCAAAAGTATCATAGTAGATATTCTGTGTATTACAAATAAAGCTCCTCCTTATGCTCTATCAGTCTCATCAGCATGTGCTTATTGATTTCAGCCAAATCCTCATATTTCTCTTTCCCGAAAAAGTATGCCGTACAGATTAGTTGAATAGAAAATACCACATAAGGAATAGCCTTTCGCTCCTCCTCTGTCAGATGAACCACATCATCATATCCTTTGAGAATTTTCCTGTACAGCGGCAGCCATCTGGGGATACATTCCTTCTGATCTGTAAAATTTTCAGACAGAATTCCCGTGGCCGCATAACAGGGGTCGAACAGACGGATGCCATATTCCGAAAGTTCAAAATCCGTAACCCCTCTCATACTCCCCTCTTCCACAAAAATATAGCTCAAATTCATATTCCGATGAATCACCTGCTTCGGCAATTTCTTATAAAGTTCTCCGAAATTCTGCTCATACTCCCTCTCAAAAGAAGTCGGTAATCGTAATCCTACTTTTTTGCGTATCTCCTGAAATGCCTGGCAAACAGAATCGTACAGATGATTCTCCTGGCAGATATCCTGATTCAGCCTGCTCAGGGCCAGATGGAGCTTTCCCGTTATTTCACCAAAACGGTATGCCATTTCCTCATCCCCCTGGGCAAAAAGCTTTTTGGAATCCAGACGGTCTCCTTTTATTCTGCGGCACAGAATACAATATATCTCCCCTTCCTGCACAATCAGTTTCCCATCTTTCGCCGGGGTCGGCTCAGAAACATGAATATCTGACTTCGCTAGCGCCTGAGAAATTTCGATATGACGTTTCAGTCCTCCGGCCAGGGCAGAGGTCTTGAGTACATATTCTTCTCCAATCTGAAAATCATTTTCACTGCTTCTACCGCTCCCTTCATAATAAATTTCACCGACAGTTTCCTGCTCCATGTCCCAATGTGTCAGAATTCCTCTGACTGCTTTCTTTGACAGCATTATCTTTTCCTCCTGCTTTAAATTGATCTTATAGGGTCTGACAGGATTATGGTCTTTCAGGTAAGCGGCCGGACTGCGTCCGTATTCCCTGCAGAAGGCCCTGTAAAAACCGGCATAGGTATCAAAGCCATATTCCAGCGCAGTTTCCAGCATCCTTCTGCCTGCTGCAATTTCACAGATGGCATGGGCAAGCTTTCTGCGCGTCAGATACTGCCCTATAGGTATACCGGTTACTTTTTTGAAAAGTTCGCTGTAATAAGCTTCAGAATAGCCTGCCATTCTGCTCAGCTCTTTTACCTGTATTTCTGTCTTCAGATTTTGCTCCATATAATCCAGCGTAAGCTGTATTCTGTCGAGATTATCCAAAACCATACTTCCCGCCTTTTTATTGTAAATTCACTTAAATATTGTTTGAAAATACCTTCTGCAGAAGTTCTTTCTAAAAGATATTCTATCACAGATCGTCAGAAAAACATTTCCGAAATCAGGGATTTTCTCAACGGTCTATACGAAAAACCAAACGATTTGAAAAGGCAGAAATAGAGTGCAATCAGCATTTAGAAGTGGTATAATGAAGCGCACTGATGTGCGCGTAGGTCACAAGGAATCCTCCCATCTGCGACGGGTCCCTCCTTGCGACATATAATGAATGAGCGAATTCAAATTCTGAAAGGTAAAATAATATGAAGCATATAACCCAAATTGCTCATCGCGTGGATGACTATGTGTGTATGTGGAACGGTGTAGAGGACATATACATCCGGGACACAGGAGAAGCTCTGCCGCCCAAGTTTTTCTTTGTGCTCAGCAGCTTTGGAGGATTTTGCTATATGAAAACTCCAAAATCAGAACTCAAACGAATGGTAGCATTTGGTGATGGTAGAACAGGAAAAATGTACGAATTCCTCTCTCCTATTGTTGGATTCGATTACAAAACTTTTGAGTATAAAACATTCGAGAAAGCTCTCGCAAAAATCAAATCAGAAATTGACGCAGGTTATCCGTGTATGATTGGCGCACTCGATATGTTTTATCTGCCGCATTTTGAAAAGATCTATCACAAAGAACATATTCCATTTCACTATGAACTGGCAATAGGCTATGATGATGAAGCCCAGACTTTGTATTTCAATGATTGCGGCAGAACGGAAACCCAGGCAATTTCTTATGATGAACTGCGGTTTGCATTTGATTGTTCCTATCCCGGATTGTCCAAGCCAAATACGGTATGGACTGTCCGTATGCATACAAGCATAGGAAAATATGAAATTGCAAAGGAAGCGCTTACCAGGAAAAAAGAAGCGTACTTAAATCCTTCTGTTGGTTTTATCGGTTATCGAGGGTTTGAAAAATTTATCAAAGAGCTGCCGAACTGGAAAAAGGAGTTGTCGAAAGAAGATTACGATAAAATACTTTATAATATGGTGCAGTTTTTCGGAACCGTCCCTACAATTCCTAATGCGCTTCGAGGTATTGATGAAGCCGACACAATATCTTTTGGGGGTGGTTTTGATAAGGTTGCTGTGGTATTATCCAGTCTTGGAAAAGAGTATGATGACATAAGCATGACTACAGCCGCCAATATATTCGGTAATGCTGCACCAGTTATCAACCAGATCAAAGAAGTAATTGTTGACTATCTCATAAACAAACACGACGGAACGAACGAATTACCCGTGTTGTTTTCACAGGTTGCACATAGTATGAAATCAGGATTTGAAGTGTTGGAATGATTAAAAAATTACAGTTCGTTTATTCATCTAATATTCGGGCTGTAAAATCATGCCAGCCTTCTTGATAAATACATTCCATATCATCAATATGTTGAAGTAAATATAACTTTCCAGCTATGGAAGCAAATTTATCCCAATATTCTCCGGTATCTGCCATTCTACTATAAATTTTTTGCTTTTGTATGTCTGTTTCCGCCAGTGCTGCCCGCAATGTGTTCTTCGCCATTTTAAACTTTTCCTCGAAAAATCCATCAAACACAAAGTCATAGATATTTTCCACATATGTCAATGCGTGGGCAAATCCTTCGTTAAAAGCAGTATAATTCAAATCTTCAACATATGACATTTCGTATGCTGCTGGATAATCTTCCATCAAGCAAAGGTGAATCAATTCATGAGTCAATACTCTATGACAACTGTAATCCTCATTTAACGAATCCTCTTGAAATTGAATCAAATCGAATACCATATATGACTTTCCGTTATGCTCCAATACCATGGCATCATACGGGTCGGGAAGCCCGACAACCAGCAGAATCGTATAATTGTCGGCAATACGGTCAAATTGAGGAAAGAGCCGTCTGACAGCGTCCTTATTACTTGGGATAAAGTTCTCAATTTGATTTCTTATTTTTTCATATAATTTCGCAACCCATTCTCTGTTTTTCGAATCAGGAATCTCAAATACTGACTGGTTACCAAAACAATTATAAATCCAGTAATCTTTATATTGGTTTAAATCTTTTCCCTCAATATAATCTGTTAAAATACGTGAATCAATAGTCAATTGTTTTCTCCTTATTTACCCATATTACATGCCGCTGGCATCATGCATTTATCATCACTAAAGAAATATGGGACAGATTGTATTTTCACAACTCGCAATCCATTTAACTTTTAGAATTTAAAAATGTTTGGGTATTCCCACATTCTTGCAATCTCCTTAATGTCGTTTTCAGTCACAGTTCGCAGTATTAAATCATTTGTTTCAAATTCCACTATCCATTCCCTCACGGTCTATAATAGCTTTCATTTCGTCAACTATTTGCGGAACACTTTTATTATCCGTATGAATAACATAATCGCCTTCATATGGTTTTAAATGCAGCCAGAAGAAAGAGCATTCATTTGCATCCCCACGTTTTTTATGGCGTTCACGCAAAGTTTCCTCCGAACAGGTCAGGGTAATGCCAATAACAGAATAATCCTTTGCAGTTATATCTTTTAATATCGTTTCACGAATTGTTTTGTCCACAACAACAACTGATGAAAAAAAGACATAATCAAAACCGGAATTTAAATAGGTAGAAAGAGCAAATGACATTGTTTTGTCACCATTTCTCAATCTGGGATCATCAACCGAAAAGGGATTGACGCACCATGCCCAATCGCCATCAAAAAAAGCACTGTTTTCATAAGAAGTAAAAAGCTTCTGTGCCACTGTCGTTTTCCCCACACAGGGAGAGCCTGCTATAATAATCAACTTTTGTTTTGACATCTGTATTCCTTCCATCAATCTTTTGGTACTTTACAATAATATGTCTGATTATACCACTTACACTTGTTATTTTCCACCAAAATATAGGAGGTGTAAATCGTTGTGCCGCATATTTAATATCGTTTTAATATTCCCCTGTGACCAGGCTATGGTTTCACATTCTCTCACTTTTTAAAATCATTTTGATTTTTAATGGAGAACTGCATATAATATAAATGAGCAAAGATATTTGCTTGATTTAAGTGCATTGCTACTTTGAGTGCAAACCTTTAATTTAAGTGCTTCACTGCTTTGAATGTGAACCTTTAATTTAAGTGCTTCGCAGCTTAAAATGCGAATCGTTAATTTCAGGGAGATCAGCATCTTATAGCTGAGCATTTCATATCTTAGAGGATGGGTATCGGGAGTACATAGAGAAGTCTTCAAATGGAAAACAGTGACCACTTTCTTCACCTGCCGGCACCAATAACTGCATGATAGCGATGAAGAAAGAGTCCACATTCTATTTCGGTCATCTAACCTTTCTTGCCCAAATAATAGCTCTATCCGTTGTTTCACTTATCAAATTTCCCTGATAATCGCCACACTCCCGCTCAATAACAAATCCTGCTTCATCTAACCACTTATGTATCTGTTCAAGCGCTGTAAAATATTTCTCCGAGGGAATTTCCTGCACTAAAGTACTTCCGTCCGCAAGTATCATGTCAAACCTGCGGACAAACCTGGCTATTCTGCTCTCTGTGTCATAAGTGTTATCCAGTAAAGCCATTTTTCCGAAGTTCCCATGGCTGTCGGTACCTTCCCATATAATATTCGCATCGGGATTGCTGAACCATTTCTCCGGATAATGTGTGTATGCATAATCAACAAAAATGTGACCGCCAACAGCTAACGCATCCGCAGACTTCTGAATCATCAATTTCTGGGCTTGCTCATAATTCATATCGGCCACAATATTGAATAAGAAATTAGCCCCCAAAGTTACAATATCAAATCCGCTGCCCCAATCATCATAAATCACATCGGCCTTATGCCATTTGATTTTTTCATTCGTGATTTTGTGTGCGATCTTTTCCAACATATACTCATCAAAATCAAGCCCGGTTACATCGTGTCCTGCTTTTGCCACGGGAACCAGAAAACGCCCGCCGCCACAGGCAACTTCCAAAACCTTTTTTGGCGTTGTACCCATAAGCATTAATGCAAATTCAACATCATCAACATAGGTTTCATTCAAATCGTACATATCGGCATTCCATTGAGCTATTATATCTTTTTCGTTATACATTTTTCCTCCAATTTTAATGTAGGAGGGTTAAAGTATAGTTGCCCTCCTGTTTCGTTTATACTGGTTATATCCTGATTTCTTCTTCATATTAATCATCCCTTTCTGTATCATCTGGCAATTACATTTTTGGATTTTATGGCAACAAAAAAATCCTTGATACGTTTTACGACAGATTTATTTATTATAGCATATTTTTGAACTATGCGAAGTATTTTCTTTACATATTATGTCTTTTTCTTTACATCTTTTCCGTATTTCAATATTTTATTCCCTATGCTATCAGTTCTTTTCTACCACTGCATCATGTGTTATCATCCAGGAAATGAATGATATCGATATCGAAAACTTTTTTCCGAGCCGCGACAATATATAAGTGCAAGGGCAAATCCCTGCAAATCGACTTGAAGAACTCTGCCTCGCTCTGAGAGCCCGGCAGAGCTGGAAAGAGGATAACTGCTATGAATAAAGATGAATTTGAGCTGTTTGTCCTGAAGTTTGGAAAGGACATTCTGCGTTTTTGCCGGATGACAACGGGAAATGCGGAAACCGGAGACGAACTGTATCAGGACACAATGCTGAAGCTGCTGGAGAGAAAAAACCGGCTGGACTCCTCGCAGAACACAAAGAGCTATGCTTTATCCACTTCGATTTTTCTTTGGAAGAACAAAAGAAGGAAATATGCAAACAGGCAAAGGCTGATTCCTGTTGACAGTATGGATGAAATGGCTGATGAGGGAAGAGAGATTGCCAGCCATGAGCATGAGGTCTCGCCGGAGCAGATCGTTCTGCGACAGGATGAGATCGACATGGTACAGAGACTGGTTGCTTCCCTGCCGGAGAAATACAGAATACCGATCTATCTGTATTACTCAGCGAATATGCAGATCAGTGAAATATCCGTAATTCTTGGGCTGCCGGACGGAACAGTCAAAAGCCGGATGCGAAAGGCAAAAAAGCTGCTAAAAGAAGAATTGGAGGCGATAGGATATGACAGATGAAAAACTGGATCAGATCTTAAAGCAGGCCCTTGCTCCTGAAATCAATGAAAGAGAAATCAGAGTTCGCAGAAGGAGGAAGGATAAAATGAAGAAATCAGGTATCATAGGGAAATCTGCTGCTGCTGCGGTGGCCGCGGCTGTCATTGGCATTGGCGGACTGGGTTATTTCAACCCGGCGCTGGCGGCAAAGATTCCGCTGATTGGAAAAATTTTTGAAAAGGTTGAGGATGATATCACCTATTCCGGCGATTATACGGAAAACAGTATCGTTCTGACAAAGGAAGATCATGCGGGGAACCTGGACACACAGGAATATTCCGCATCTGACCAGGGAATCACACTGACTGCATCAGAGGTCTATTGCGACGGATATTCCATATTCCTTACGGTAAATATTGAAGCGGAAGATGCGGATTTTACACATATCCCGGAGCACTATACAGGCATGTATGCCGAGGACAATCAGACAGCCGCAGGCTTCTATATCAGCGGAACATGGAATGTCAACGGAAGTTCATCCGAGCAATTTGAAAACACTTTTGAGGGAGCAGTGATTGACAGCCATACATTTGCAGGAATGCTGAAGATGAATCTTGCGGAGAGGTTTGAGGAAAGCGGAACACTCAGCTTAAATATAGACGGTCTTGGTTATGATGATGACAGGATGCTGGACAGCGAAGAAATCACCGCCTCCCACCAGATAGACGGAAGCTGGAATATTGATCTTCCGTTTGAGGTAAACGATACCGATGTTAAGACGATTGAAGTGGGCGAGACAAAAGGCAATATTACACTTAATGATGTGGTGGTCTCTCCCTATCAGGTAATTGTCCATACAACAACGCCGGGGAAGCAGCGTGAACTGACAGATGACAGAAGGGAAAAATTGCTTTCCGAAAATCCCGACCTGACAGATGCGGAAATGTTTGAGATTCTTGGATGGTCTTATGAACCCTGCGAGACAATCGTGTTTAATCAGGATGGGGAAATCCTTTACCCGGATATGGAAATGGCAGGCCAGGCCCGGTTTGCCATCCAGGGAAAAGAAATCAGTACTCTTCATATTTTCATTTTTGATAATCTTGATGACTGGGTTCAGATGAAAGAAGAAGGCATAAACAGCAGCGTTGCAGATAAGGCTGCCATCAAGGCAAAGATCAATGTAAAGTAGGCGGCATTACTGCCTGAAAGACAGGCGATCGACATTCCCATGTTCCCGCCTGTCTTTTTCCTTGCCCTGACCACCTGTATTACACGGATGCTCAACTCGATTTTTATCTTTATTTTTTATACTTTAATATGCCATGACACACAACACCTAAACAAATTCCTATCATCATTCCGCCTAAAATAATCAGTAATATCTCATCCAGTCTGAATCTGTTCGCGGCAAAAGACCCTATTCCGGCTATTAAGCCGCAGATAATTGCAAGACCAAAGTAGATCTCTTTAAGCAGTTTTGTATTATCATTTTGGTTGTCTGTTCCCCATTTTATTTCATTACCTACTAATTCATCAATGCTTTTATCCAGAGCGTCAGACAGAAGAATCAGTTGTTCGGGATTAGGAGCGGTCTCTCCCAGCTCCCAATTTGATATGGTTTGTCTTGTTACATTAATTTTTTCCGCCAACTTTTCCTGTGAAAGCCCTTTTTGCTTTCTTAAATCATGAATGTTCTTTCCTAATTCCATTTATTTCATCTCCCTTCACCAAAAGTATAATATCCTTTGTATTTGCAAAGCTACCAAATTTCATTGGAACTTACGCAAAGAGTTTTAACATTCCCTCTTATCTCTGACTTTACAATGAATAAAGACACCGATACCTGCCATCGCAATAAGCATCAATATTGCTATGATAAAAGATGTTACATTCTTGATCTGGCTGCCCGCCTCCGAGTTAACCAGGACATCCCAGACAGCTCCAACACCCCAGAAAAATGGAAATATTGCAAGGATATTTTTTGTAAAATAAAATACTGTCACATACATAATGCCGACAAAAAACAGCTTTGTAAATTCCGGCTGAAAGCCTGCATGATGGAAGCTGTAAAAAGCAGAAGTGATGAGGATGGCAGGCAGGATTCCAAAAGCCCTCTCAAATTCATAGCGCAAAAATCCGTATATAAAAATCATTTCAAATATTCCGGCGGCAAAAATATAGGAAACTGCATAAAATGAATCTAACCCAAAGACGATATCTTCTGTTCTCCCACTCATAAACATAGCCAGCAGAGAAGCTCCCGCCGATATATTAATGATCAGGCTGACAGGTATCTTATTCTTATGCAATCCCAAAACCGATAAACTTTTCTTTTTCACAATCAGGAGGTAGTATAGGGGTGTAAAAAACCCTAACACCAAAATCATCAGTATATCTCTTAATATAATATTGGAAATTTCACTGTGAAGCAGTGCCATTGCAACGCTTAACAAAACCATGACAAAGCCGCAGATGAGCCCAAATATAATTTCCCTGTCAATATCAAAATGGAACCATTTATTCTTCATTCGTTTTTCCCTCCCCGCAGACTGACAGCAATCTTTTTGTACCGGTTATTTCAGCGCTGACGATATCGATCATTCGTTTTAAATTTGCCGCATGAGAAGCGGGAACCTCCTGCTTCCATGCTTCACTGTCCTGTTTACTGATTCCTGCAAGATAAGACTGCAGGATATTCAATCTTTTTTCCAGCAGCCGCCTCTTTTCCTCTGCTTCCAAAATGTCCATAAGAAAAGCGGCTATCGTAAAAATATTGGTATCGAAATTGAATTGCTGAATGGCTTGCCTGATTGTTTCCTTTAATTCTTCTTCCCCTTTCCCGGTCAGAGAATAGATCGTTCTGTCCGGCATATTCCCTGCCTTTTCCACTGTCCCCTCGATCAATCCTCTTTTTTCCATATTTTTTAATGTTGCATAAACCGTTGAATCCGCAATATTGAACCACCACTTGATATTCATATAAGCCAACAGTTTTGTAATCTCATATGCATTGAGTGGCTTCTCGTAAATAATCCCCAAAAGCAGCATAGCCGGTTTAGAAAGCATTTCTTTATCCTCCTAATATACAGTACTCTATATATATACTACTTTATTATTATACTATTGTTGCAGAAAAAAGAAAAGCAAAAATTAGGGTGTAGATATTTTTTCTCGGTAAAATTGCTAATACAAAGAGGCGGCAATGCCGCCTCTTAATTCTGAAAAGAAT
>ERZ808044.1245-NODE-1245-length-15448-cov-4.125821_pt1 | contig 15448 bp, 10 predicted proteins | sample MGYA00380195_ERZ808044 | MGnify/ENA primary metagenome ERZ808044 (study PRJEB31490, sample SAMN06133423) | mouse gut metagenome | isolation source: Z7_2 | host: mice | place: China: Chengdu | collected 2015-05 ...
CGGAGGCCAGAGAAATCGGGATGGTTTCCAGGCTTTCATAGGTGTCGTAGCTGACGCCGCCCTCGAGCGTCAGGGATATGTTGCCGCGGTTGATTTCCCCCGCGGTCGTTGTGAAGTCGGCCGAGGCAATGGCGCTGGAGATATCGGTCATTGAAAGACCGTATTGCTCCATCTCCTCCTCGCGCAATTCAACCTTGACATATTCGCGCGTACCGCCGCGCATATCGACCGATGAGACGCCGGAGATTTTTTCAAGTTCCGGGACAACGGTATTTTCGATATAGGAATAAATATTGTCGTCGGCGTTGGCACGGATGGAAAGATCCATGATCGATGAAGAATCCATGCTCATTTCCATAATCGTCGGATCATCGGCGGAATCCGGCAAACGCAGGCGCGTCAACGCTTCATTGATTTCGTCGTATTTTTCATCCATATCGGTGTTGTAATCAAATTCCAGGGTCGTCATGGACGAGCCTTCTGAGGAACGCGACGTCATAGTTTTAACGTCGCTGATCGAGGATAGGGCCGATTCCACAACATCGGTGACAAGGTTGTCAACCTCCTCCGGGGAGGCTCCCTCGTAACGCGTCATAACCATAAACACCGGCATGGACATCTCAGGGGTGGACTCCATCTCCATACCAAAGATGGAGGAGATGCCGAATACCACCAGCATCAGCACACACATAAGGACCGCAACGGGCCTCTTGACAGACAGTTTTGGAAGCGTCATCCTGTATTAGCCCTCCTGACCCGGCGCGTTGGCGCCGTCTGCGGCAGAGGGCGTGCTGTCCGCCGGGACATCGCCGGATTGCGTATCAGGGGATATTTCATCTGCGGACGCTTCATCAGCAGAGCTGCTGCTGTCTGCGGGCGCGCCATCCGCCGGGGGCGTATCGTCCGCCAACGCTGCATCGTCGGAAGCTTCATCACCGGTGCCGCTTGCAGACTGGCCGGCTTGTGGATCTGTCTGGCCGTAGGCAAGCGTGACAGACGCGCCGTCCTTGAGGTCGGGATGCCAGGTTGTGATGATCTGGCTGTCCATATCAAGCCCGGATTCGACAACGACTTCGTCGCTGCTCGTCATGCCGGTGACGATATCGGTACGGTGCGCCGTGCCGTCCGCATATGTAAAGACATACGGCTGCCCCTCGTCATAGTAGATCACATCAATCGGGATGAGCATCGCGTTCTCAGCCTTCTGCGTAGCAGCCGTTACCTTGACGGAAACGCCGGAAAGCAGCGCCCCATCGGCGTCCTGAATCTGCGCTTCGATCGGGAACAGACCTGTCGATTCATCCGCCTTTGTATCGATAGAGGTAATGACCGCGGTGTATTCTGTCCCGCTCTTTGTGAGTGTAATCTCGTCTCCCAGGGAGAGCGCGACAGCCGCGTCGGCGGAAGCGTTGAACTTAACCGACATGGTATTCTTGTTGGAGATCGTATAGGCGGCCGTGCCGGTCGAGGCCATCTCATATGGTGTGACCGATTTTGTTTCGATCACGCCGCTGATAGGGGAATAAACCTTGTATTTATCCAATGTCGCGGCGCTTTGCTCCAGTGAGAGCTGCGCCGATTTCAGCTCGGCTTCAGTGGCGCGCTGCGTATCCTCCAATGAACCGCCAAGCAGGAGGTTATAGTTTTCGAGCGCCTGCTCATAGCTTGTTTGTGCGTTCTTATAGGAGTTGCGCAGGTCGCGCGCTTCGCTGTCCTCGCTGTCCTCCAGTTCGTTGATTTCAGAACGCAGGAGCAGATATTCCTGTTCGGCTTTGGTGAATTCGTCAAGCAAGTCCTTGAGGGTATCCTCATCCGTATTGGGATCGTTCTTTGCGTCCTCATATGCCTGTTCGGCCGCTTTCATCGCTGTCTCCGCCTCATCGCGGCGTTTTTCCGCATTAATCAGGCTGTCGTCATAGCCGTCGTTATAATCTTTAAGCTTGAGACGCGCGTTGTTCAGACTTTGCTGCGCGGAATCAAGCTGCGCTTTGGCGGACAACAGCTTGGATTCATAGCTGCTTCCGAGCGTTGTGTCGGCTGAAATGACCTTTTGCTCATAGCTGGCCTGTGCCATTTCATAGGAGAGGGCCGCGTCGGTATCATCAAGTGTAAACAACAGATCGCCCGCCTGCACAGTATCGCCCGCTTCAAAATAAATCTCGCTGACCTTTCCGCTGATCTCCGGGTAAACATTCACGCTTTCTGACGGTTCGATTTTGCCGATAAAGTCGGTTGTGCGCGACAGGCTTCCAGTTTCAGGCGTCTGGAGCTTGACCTGGATCACACTCTCCGACATTTCCACCTGGCCGCTGCCCATATCGCCGCCCGGTCCGCCGCCGGGGCCACCGCCCGGACCTCCGCCGGCAGCGAATACAACAACAGTCGAAACAGCGACGGCGCCCGCCGCCACCAGAAGGATTCCAGTTGATAATTTTTTTTTGTCCATCGATCCAACTCCCCAATCTTTGGCCGCAGAGCCCGTTTTGCTGTGGTTCATTCTACGGGCTGAATGTGGGGACAACACAAAAAAAATGTGAACAAATTGTGTGGAAAAATGAAACAGTTTATGTTATGGAAATGTGTTGGCTTGGGTGAGACGGCCGTTTTGCTATGCATCCGCACAGCAAAACAGAGAGCCGTTTCCCACAGGAAACGGCTCTCTTTGCACACCGCCAGCAATCCCGCTTACAGCGCGGCAAAAACCGCGTCGACAGCTTCCAGCGTCCTTTGAAAATCCTCTTTTGTGTGCGCGGTGGAAATAAACATCGCTTCAAACTGGGCGGGCGCAAGATAGATGCCGCGCTCCAGCATCCCTCGGAAGTAACGGGCGTATCTGCCCACATCGCTGCCCTTGGCGTCCACAAAGGTGGTCACGCCGTTCGGTGTGAAGAACGGTGCGATCAGGGAACCGATCTGATTGATGCTGACATCGGTCCCATGCGCTGCCGCCGCCGCGCGCATTTCCGCCGCAAGCTCTTTGGCGCTGTGTTCGATTGAGACATACAGCTCCGGGTGGGAGCGAATATGCCGAAGCTGTGCCAACCCTGCCGCCATGGCCACCGGATTTCCGGACAGCGTTCCGGCCTGGTAGACAGGGCCGCATGGCGCTACCTGCTCCATCAGGGCGCGGCTGCCGCAATAAGCGCCCACAGGCATCCCGCCGCCGATAATCTTGCCAAAGGTAACAAGATCGGCCTTAATGCCGAAATATTCCTGCGCACCGCCGGGCGCCAGACGGAACCCGGTGATAACTTCGTCAAAGACAAGCAGCGCGCCGTACCGGTCGCAAAGAGCGCGCAATCCCTCAAGAAAGCCGGGAGAAGGCGCGACGACGCCCATGTTGGCCGCGACCGGCTCCAGGATGACACAGGCGATCTGCCCTGGCCACTCGTCAAAGAGGGCCTCCACTGTATCCAGACGATTAAATTGGGCGGTGAGGGTGTGTTTGACGATGTCCTCGGGTACGCCGGCGGAGGACGGATGTCCCCCGGCCAGGGCAGAGGAACCGGCATTGACCAGCAGGCAGTCGCTGTGCCCGTGGTAACAGCCTTCAAATTTAATTAGCTTATCCCGGCCTGTAGCCCCGCGTGCCAGCCGGATAGCGGACATGACCGCCTCTGTGCCGGAATTGACCATACGGACCATCTCAATATTGGGGACCATGTCTACCATCAGCTCGGCCATTTCGACCTCCGCCTCAGTTGGCGCGCCGAAGGACAGGCCGTGCTGCACGGCCTGTTCCACTGCCGCGCGGATAGCGGGATGATTGTGCCCGAGCAGCATGGGACCCCAGGAACAGACATAGTCGATGTACTTCCTGCCATCTGCGTCATAGATATAAGGCCCGTCGGCCCGTTCAATGAAACGGGGGCAGAGATCCACGGCCCGGAAAGCGCGAACCGGGGAATTGACGCCTCCGGGCAGAACCCTTTGGGCGCGGTCAAACAGCTTTTCTGAACGCAGCATCAGCCGATATCCCCCTTTCGCATGGCCTGTGCAAGCTCTTTGGCAAAGTAGGTGATCAGCATATCTGCCCCAGCCCTGTAGATGGACAGCGCGCTTTCACACATGATCCGGTATTCGTCGATCAGTCCGGCAGCGCCGGCGGCCTTGATCATAGCGTATTCACCGGAGACGGAGTAAGCGCACATGGGCAGATCAAAGGCATCCGAGCACTCCCGGATCACATCGAGATAGCTGAGCGCGGGCTTCACCATCAGGATGTCCGCGCCCTCCGCCGCATCGAGCGCGCATTCCTTAACGGCCTCCCTGCGGTTGTGAGGGTCCATCTGGTAGCCTCTGCGGTCCCCGAACGCGGGGGCTGAACCGGCCGCCTCCCGAAAGGGGCCGTAGAAAGCGGAGGCGTATTTGGCGGAGTAGGCCATGATGGGGACGTTTGAAAAGCCGTGCGCATCAAGAGAAGCCCGGATGGCAGCGATACGGCCGTCCATCATATCGGAAGGGGCGACCATGTCAGCCCCAGCCTCGGCGTGGGACAGGGCTGTTTTGGAAAGGACCTCCAGAGTTTTGTCGTTGTCTACGTCATGGCCGCAGAGAATACCGCAGTGGCCGTGATCTGTATATTCGCACATGCATACGTCTGTAATTACATAGAAATCGGGATATTTGGCCTTGATGGCGCGGATAGCCTTCTGTACAACACCCTTGCTGTCCCAGGCGGAGGAACCCTGCGCGTCCTTTTTAGCCGGCAGTCCAAAGAGGATGCACCGGCCTACGCCGGCGTCAATACAGGACTTTACCGCCTCATCGACAGCGTCCAGCCCATAGTGAAACTGGCCGTCTAGAGCAGGGATGGGGCGTTTGCCGCTGAGGGTTTCGTCCACAAAAACAGGATAGATCAGGCTGTCAGGAGACAGGCGCGTTTCCCGGCACATACGGCGGACAGCGTTGTTTTGCCGCAGACGGCGTGGGCGGTTGATCAGGTCCATAACAATCAGATCCTTTCAAAAAAGGCGGGCGCAGCTTTGGCGCGCCCGCCGCTTTTATACATGGAGAATGGCATCTACCAACGCGTCTATGTCGGCTCTTTTGGCCACAATAACCGGAATACCATGACGTTTGGCCTCGGCAGCGGTCTGCTCGCCAATACAGACGCCCGTAATCCGGGAGAAGTCGCATGCACCCACTGAGGCGGCGAAACCTTTCACCGTGGATGCGCTGGTGAAGGTAACAAGATCGAGCTTTCCGGACTGGATCAGAGCCTTCAGACTGGCGGCATATTCGCTTTCATAAACCGTGGTATAACAGTGGATATCGTCATAAGAAATCTTACCGCGATCGAGCGCCTCTGTCAAGGCCGGGGAACCAAGCTCCGCCCGAAGGATGAGAACCCGGCCGGTGCAGATCTCAGCAAGGCCCGCCCCCAGATGGGCGGCGTCGTAGACTGCGGGGATATAATCCGCCCGCAGGCCGTGTTTACGCAGTTCGCGGTCCGTCCCCGTTCCAATGGCAGCCAGCTTTACGCCGCCGAGCGCGCGGGCGTCCGAGCCATGCCGCTCCAGCATATCCCACAGGCAGCCGACGCCCGCAGGGCTGGTGAAGGCCAGATATTCATAGTCTGTAAGCCGTGCCACTGCCGCCTCCATTTCAGGGCAGGGAACGAGGGGCACGGTGCGGATACAGGGATATTCGAACACATCAGCGCCCAGGTTTCGGAGACGTGCGGCCAGAGTCCCGGCGCGCTCCCGGGGGCGCGTCACAACGATCCGGCGCCCTTTGAGCGGCAGGACGTCAAACCAATCGAACCGCTCCGCGAGCGAGCAGACCGGACCGATAATGCTGACAGCGGGACTGACTACGCCATTTTCTTCCGCCGCGCGAGGCAGCGTTTCCACAGTGGCGTTCAGACGCCTCTGGTCTGGCAAAGTGCCCCGTTCCACGATGGCGGCGGGGGTATCGGGAGCCATCCCGGCTGCCAGCAGGCCGTTGCAGATATCAGCCAGGCTTTGCACGCCCATCAGAAATACAAGGGTTCCTCTGGTGCGGACAAGCGCCTCAAAATCAATCTCGAGCGGTTTGCCGGCGCGGGCGTGCCCGGTGATGATGTGAAGCGAAGAAGTAAAGTCCCGGTGCGTTACAGGAATACCGCCGTAGGCCGGCGCCGCGATGGCGGAGGTGACGCCGGGCACCTCCTCAAAGGCAACATCATGCGCGGCCAGCAGCTCCAGCTCCTCGCCGCCGCGGCCAAACAGAAAAGGATCGCCGCCCTTAAGGCGCACCACCTGTTTGCCCTCCAGCGCCTTCTCCAACAAAATTTGATTGATTTGTTCCTGAGGCACGGGATGATGATTTGCCTGTTTGCCCACATTGATCCGTTCGGCCCGCTCCGGAATCAATGCCAGAACGCAGGGGCTTATCAGACGGTCGAACACCACCACATCGGCTGCCTCCAGCGCCTCCCGGCCTTTGATGGTCAGCAGGCCGGGGTCGCCGGGCCCGGAGCCGACAAGCGTCACTTTTCCAGCCATGGTTTATGCATCCTCCGTCCGTTTTTGTAAGATTCGTTCTGCAAGCTCGATTCCCAGGGCTTCGCCCTGGCTGCGCGGCCCAAGAATCGTATCGAACACCGGCGCGCCTTTGGCCGTTACGTCCATGCCGCGCAGGGTGAGCGTCTCACCCTGCACAGTGGCATAGGCCGCTGTTGGCGAGGTGCATCCGCCGTCGAGCCGCCGCACGAACGCACGTTCCGCCAAAGCGCAGTCGGCGCTGTCCCGATCAAAGAAGGCCGACAGATAAGAGGCGTTTTCTCCGGCGCGCGCCTGCACCGCCAATATGCCTTGTCCGGCGGCGGGGAGCATCTCATCTGTGGAAAAATAGCGGGTAATGCGATCTTCAAGCCCCAGGCGGACAAGTCCCGCCGCGGCGAGAACAAGCGCGGCATACTGTCCGTCATCCAGTTTTTGAAGGCGCGTCTGGACATTGCCGCGCACAGGGGCGACCGGCTGACCGGGAAAAAGTTTTTTGAGCTGAACGGCCCTGCGGGCGCTTGCACAGCCGATGGGCTTGGCCGGATCCAGTTCATAAACGCCATTCGGCAGGACAAGCGCATCCCGCGGATCGGCCCGTTTTGAAAAACCAGCCAACGGAAGGCGTGGGTCGAGATCCATAGGCAAATCCTTACAGCTATGAACCGTGAAGTCAACCATTCCATTTAATAAAGCGGCGTCAAGCTCCCTGACAAACAACCCTTTTCCACCGATCTTGTCCAGGGTGCGGTCCAGAATTTTATCGCCGGTCGTTTTCATCGCAACAAGCTCCAGCTCAATTTCAGGGTCCCATTCCCGGACAGCGTCCATGGCCAGTTTTGCCTGAATGACGGCAAGCCTGCTTTCCCGGCTGCCAACCTTCAAATGCTTCAATCCAATCCCTCCAATGCCGTCCGGATTGCCTTGGCCGCCTCTGCGGCCCGCTGATGATCGGTCCCCTCCTGTGAAATGACGCCGGCCACCGCTCCGCCGCCTTCGCAGACTGCCGGAAAGAAAAAGGTGCATTCCTCCCTGCGGTCTGCCACAGCGACGGGGATTCCAAGCGCCCTGGCGTCACAGCCCACCCGATGGTTCACATCACGGCGATCGGTAGCGGCTATAGCGAGATATGCGCCGTCGAGATCGCCGGGGGCGTATGGGCGCCGGAGCCACTGGATATTTCCGGCACTGCCGCTCCAGACAGGAGAAACCACTGTGACCGCCGCCCCGAAGCGCGCAAGAACATCCGCCCGCCGGGCAGCGACGGGTCCGCCGCCGACGACCACGCACCGTTTGCCGGTCAGATCAACAAACAGCGGGAAATGAGGCGTGTTCTGTGTCATTGGCGTTCTCCTTCCCCCGGCTCCTGACTGAGGTATGGGTGTTGATTTTTTTAACGCATCGTTCCAGCTCCTGGGGATTAATCAATTCCTTTAGTCCTCCGGTGATCAGCTCGACCGCCCGGCCCACGGCAAGCTCCACCAGCTCGTCGCGCTCTATCTCATCCCCGATCTCCGGATATGTGAGCAGACGCTGCGTGATGGCTTCCTTCAAGGCTTCGATCGCTGGCAGGCATCTGCGATAGTTGTTCCAATCATAGAAGCGGCTCATATAATCATCCAGGATATTAAGCGCCTCCTGTGGAATTTGTCCCCGGTGTTGTTTTGCACCAAGAGTATCCACATTGTAAAGCTTGATACCGGGGAGAGCGCCGACGCATGGGTCCACATCACGGGGCATTGCCAAGTCGACCACATAGGCAGGTTTTGAAGACAGCATACTGAACTGCTCTGCTGTAACAGTATAATGAGGGCTAACAGTGGCAGACAAAAGAATATCTGCCTTTTCCATGGCGGAAAAACGGTCGTCATAGGGTGTGGCGGTACAGCCCGCTGGAATGACCGTCATTCCATGACGATAGGTGCGCAGCGTCACAATGACCCGACAACCCTCCGCATGAAGCAAAGTGGCCGCCAGCCGTCCCATTTCACCATTTCCAATGACCAGCGCGCTGCGCCCATGCAGACTGCCGAGATCGCGCTTGAGGACCTGGACAGCCTGCCCGGCGGCGGAAACAGCGACATCGGTGAGATGTATCTGCGTCTTGATTGCCTTTCCGGCCGCTACAGCATTGCGAAACAGCGTTTCCAGAACAGGGTCCGCCGCACCAGCTTTACGGGCAATGGCAATGGCTGACTTGACTTGGGAAAGAATCTGATCCTCACCCCAAATCTGCGATTTCAGGCCGCCGGCCACCTCCATCAGATGGCGGACGGCGTCTCTGTCCCGTCTGGTCACGAACGCTCCGGCAAATGAGGCGTGGCTCAGTTTTACGGCGTGACATAAAATCTGATCGGGACACAGTGTGCTGTCCGAAGCGCAGGAGAGATAAAGCTCCGTGCGGTTGCAGGTAGAGACAAGAACACAGCCGAGCACCCCCTTGACATCGCGGCGGATCCGCTCTGTCAGCGCCTCCACCTGGGCCTTTGTGAAGGAGAGCTGCTCGCGCAACCCGATAGGCGCCAGATTGTAATCCAATCCGGACATAATGATCTGCATGTGATCGGAACACTTCCTTTGCGCCGGGCTTTCTTTAAAAGCTCGGCTAAAAACTTTATAACTTTTATAAAAAAGAGAAATTGACGAATTTTTTGCAAACAGCAGGAGAATGCAAGACAAAAAACGCGGTAAAGAAAATTTTATCCGGCTGCGCCGCAGACAGCGGTGCAGCCGGCAGAAAAAAGGTTTATGTGACAGACGGCTTGTTGACCACGCCGATCAAAAGAGGGATTTCACGATCGATAGATGAATCGCTTGTAATGGCGAATAAAAAGGGACGATCAAAGGTAAGCTCAGTTGTTTTGCCGGCTTTCCGTATATTTGTTTTCACCTCAGTATTGGAACTTGTTCCTATTCCATACTCTCCGATGCTGATAGCAGCCTGCTGGCGTACATCGGTGAGCGTCGTTTTGCCGCCGGAAACCATAGCGGAAAAATCAGCTTGTTCAGAAAATGGCGTGAGTATTCCCATGGATTTAAGCGCATTGTTGAAGGTGAGATCAGCGGAAAAAGAAAATTTAGGAAGCGACAATGCAACTTGTTGATTTTCGCCGCCCGGTGCGAACAAAGCGGTCGTTGTTTCAGGTGAGTTCAAAAGCTGATTGACGCCAACGCCTTCGTCCGGGAGAATGAGCAGCATGCTGCCGCCGCTTTTTAGCGGAACACGCAGACGTGTAAAATTGCCTTCCGCCCTGTAAACCTCCGCGGAAGCAAGCGTACCCTTCATAAAGCTGCCGATGGCCGTATTGCCATTGGCAAGGGCAAAGGGACCAGCCTCCGTATTGGCGGGGTCAAAGGCATAGAGCCATTCGTCTTCAAAATAAGGGACATTGATGATGGAAAGCTGCTGTGAAGCTGCGATTTTGACCGGAGGGATGACGTTGCCGCTGGAGTTTTTGACGATCCATTCGGAAATCTGCCGTGCAACCGAGAGACGGGCAAAATCCACATTCATTGTCTCTGTATAAAATTGAGAAGCTGCGGTATCGTTGAAGTCACTGCGGAAGATTGCGTTATCATGCAGCCAGAAGGAGCTTGCGAGCCGGAAAACGCCGATACCGTTATTTGTATAAAGCCGGCGGAACAAATTTCCGTTTTGCTTGGAAAGATAGGAAATGGTTTTATTTTTCATCCCGAGCACTTCCAAAAGCTCCTGGCGCGTATCACCACGCGCGCCGGTCGCCGCAAGAGAAAGCGACATGTACAGGGCGGTCGGACTGTAGATTGTGTTGCCTGCCTGACCATATAGAATTTCCGGGGAACAGGCATAGGAAAATGTGTTGATTGCATCGAGCAAATCGGTTTCAAGAGGGTTTTCCTCAATCAATGTTTTTTGTGCCTTCTCATCCCCGTAAACCGGTGCATCCGGATAGGTTGGCGCAGCCGCCGTGCCCGGGATACATAGTCCAGCGCAAATAAACACAGCCATTGAAAATGCGATCGCCTTTTTCATAATTACTTCCTCCCCAATAGAGGGCTTGCCCAGCCCTATTGAGCCTGTCAAATTCCTGATAAGCGGTCATCAAACAGGTCTTGTAGAAACAGTGGCAAAAAAAGCGGGAATTATTTCATAGAAACCGATTTTTCATCAAAATTGGAGAAAAAAACGCCGGTCTTTGGACCGACGTTTTCTTAAGGACAAATTTCGTAAAAATCGATCAGACATCGTGCATTTTCAGATATACAAGATAGGCAGCTCCACCTGCACACGCGAGGACAACCGCCGCGGCTAACACACCGAACAATGGGAAGGAGCGGCGCTGGTTGGAGGCGGGCTGTGTAACCTGTGGAACCGTCGGCTCAGTCACATCGATCTGTCCGGTCTGTGCTGTTTCGCGCTCAGGCTCGGAAGATTCCGCAGGTTCGCTCCCGGCAGGCTCCGAGGAAATCCCATCTGAGCCGCTGGTCGTGGGCGGCGGCAGGATTGTCTGTGTGACCGGCGGCGTGCTGTTGCCGCCGCCGGTTGAAGGATTCACTTTAATCTGCTCCTCATAGGAGTCGGTGGCGTTATCGTCGAGATCGATGTCGTAATCTTGCTCCAAATCCAACTCCGTGTCTGAAACAATATATGTACCCAGGGTGCGAGTTCTGGTGGTCCATCCAGGAATTTCCCGCTCGCTGCGGCTATAAGAGAAACTACTTGTGACATCGGTCAGATTGCCGCGCGAATCGACCTCATAGATATAACAGTCATTGGGATAGGGGGTGTAATCATCAGCCTCATCCCATGGGATGCCAAGCGTCAGATATGCACGGGAAGAGGAGGGAACCTCGGGATGGCCGACAAAGTCGTAAAACCAGAGGTTTGCATCCACCGGATCACCATACTCGCTGTAGATATCGACATCGGCCTTTGTGGACAGGCGCGCATAGAAGCTGTCGGCGTCGTCAGAAGCATAAAATTCAAGCGCCGCGCGGTCATCACCCCATACATAAACGTTCCAGTCGTTATCGTCGGGATCAAGGTAGACGTTATCGCCTGTATTAATGTTGTGATCGGAACCGGAAGTTTTGGTGTTGGCGATCCACATAGTGATATCAAGCGTCGCACAATCGCCGGAATGCCAGTCACCCTCGTCGCCGTCAGCGGTTTTCAGGGTGTTGCGCGCCTTAAAGGTGACAGTTGCAGTCGCTTTTTTTTCATCGGTTGAGGTCGAATCTTTGAGTACAACCTTGAGATAGCTGCCGCGTGTGGACGAACCGCCTAACCGTTTTTCGTTGACCTGTGTGATGGAACGGATCAGAGATTTGCCGTCGCCCTCCTTGTCAATTGAAATTCGGAACAGACTGTCGTCAGCCAGTTGGCTTGCAGTTGCCATGCAGCCGTCGTCGAGGATGGTTGTCGGGTTGAATCTGTCGTCTCCAAGCTGGATATAGAAGGTGCGGTTTGGACGCACACCGTCAAGCGTAATACGCCCGTCGCCTGCAATAGAATCGATATTGAAGGCGTCGCCGTCCTTATCCTCGAGCGTGTCGCCGTCATCGTCAAACACGCCGGTCGGCATGGCGACGCTGCCCTTGTCACCGTTCGGCGCATAGGCCCCAAGCGAGGCTGTGACTGTCAAAGCCGTCGCGTCGCTTTTGACGGCGGCGGCAAATGTCAGCGCGCGTCCGGGACTTGGCAGAGCGGGCATATTCTCGTTGACCCCGGTTACATTGAAAGCGGTGATCTGATAACCGCTTTTCGGAGTTAACTCAAATTGCAGCCGGTCGCCTGTCTGAACGGTGCCGGTTCCGGCCGCGACAACCTTGTTCTGCGTCAGGTTGCGTATAGTCAGCGTTCCCTGCTCGGTAACAAGCGTGGGAAGCGTGACGGTGACATCACGCTTCGCAGCCGTCTGGAAGGTGGCTGCAACGCTTGTGACCGCTTCCTTGACGGTATAGGGGACCGTGATTGTATCGCCGGTATGGGCGGCCGCACGGGCCGGACTGTTGAGATCATAGATGATTTCGCCGTTGACAGTAAGCGTTACAAGCTCCTTGCCATCATTGGGGACGATCCGGAATTCGAGCTGCGCTCCAACAGGCAGGGTCGTATCTGCCGTCAATGGCTGACCATTGTAATAAATTGTAAGCTTGCCATCCGCTGGCTGTGTGTCGGGGATCTCAACCGGTACGCTGTCCGCGGTCTTGAAAGCTGCTGCAAAGAGAATATCACCCTTGAGCGTATAGGGCGCGCCGCTTGCAATCGGCGTGCCGCCGGCCGTCAATGTATCGAGAACATAACCGTCGCTGGGCGTCGCTGTAACGACCAGCTCCGTGCCCCAGTCGAGCTTTGTACCGCTCGCGACGGGCTGGCCGCTGTTCGTGACGGACAGCGTACCACCGGTGGGAGCAGTATATGTAACAGAATACTGCATCGGTTCAAAGACGGCGGCAATGGTTTTGTCCATGTCCGCAGACTGGAAAGATACTGTATACGGCGGTGTCAATGCGATGCCCTTTGCGGCAAGGCTCAAAAGCCGCTGGCCCTCGCCGGGAACAGCTTCGATTTTGATTGCGGTATTTGCGGGGACAGCCGCCTGGCCATTGACAACCGGATAAAATTTAGACGAGTCATCCCTCTCGCTCAGTTTGATTTCACCGCTGCCTGTAACTGAAACGGTGACAACGACGCCGGTGTCGAGAACCGGATCGGCCGCACCCTCCGCGAGCACCACCGCCGAGATGCAGCCCGCCAGCAAAATACAGGCAAGTATCAATGAAAGGACACGCTTCATGGTTGGTCCTCCTTTTCTTTGGTCAGCCGAAGGGCAGACACATCCTTATTATATTCAGTATTATTTTACCGGAGAAATATGTACGAATCATGTCGAGAATGTGTCTGAAATATGAATAGGGCGTCGGAATTCCGACGCCCCGCTGTTCGTTTGATTATTCCGGGTCATTGACAATCCACTGGCTGATATGCTTGATAAAAGTAGAATCCTCAGTGACAACCTTGACAGGCTTCGTATAATCGAGCGCCATCAGGCCCAAAATCGATTTGGCATCCGCGATTTTACCATCTGCTGTGTGCACGCCGATATCTTCGGACGACTGCATAGCCTGATACATAAACTGGCGAAGATCTTCGGCCGAATGGAGCATGACGTTTTTGATAATCATAATGATGACCTCCTTATGAAGTGTCTGTTTAGTTTCCTCTTTTTACATCTTTATTAAACTACATTTTCCGAAGAATGTCAATATGTATAATAAAATTTTTTGTGATTGTACAAAATGACAGATATTAGCAATCTCTGTATTTGAGTGACAAAAAACTGTAAACATTTCGTGAATTCACTTGACATCTCTGGAAAATGTGGTACATTAGTGTTGTTAGCAATCAAAAAGGATGAGTGCTAAAGCAAGCGGGGTGAGATCGTTGAAGCTCGATATCAGGAAATTAAAAATCCTGACGGCCATTGTTGAGACATATATTGAAACTGGTGAGCCTGTCAGCTCGAAGATGCTGACTGAAAAACTCGGACTGCAGGTTTCCTCAGCTACGATCCGCAACGATATGGCGGCACTCTTTGAAATGGGCCTGCTCGAACAGCCGCACACGTCCGCGGGGCGCGTGCCGTCGCATCTGGGATACCGCATTTATGTTGACCAGCTCATGCGATGCGAACCTCTTTCAGATGAAGAACGCCGCGAGATCGACGCTCTGTTTAATGTGCGCGACCCCGATCCCGACAAATTGCTTGAGGACGCGGCCGAGGCGCTGGCTGATTATACGAACTGCGCGACCGTATCCACTACGATCACGCCGCGCACGGTCCAGGTCAAGCGCATTGAAATCGTACCTGCGGGCGCGCGGACTGTGGTTGTGCTCGTTATCGCGACAAACGGCGTGATCAAAAATAAAGTCTGCCGCGTCGACTTCAGGCTGACGAACGAACTGGTCGGTTTTTTAAACCAGTTTGCCAACGGCCGCCTCGTCGGTAAGCCGGTCAGTGAGATTTCGCAGTATTATGTCAACTCGATCGCCGTCACGCTCGGAGAATATTCCGCACCGTTTGTTCCGGTGCTCGCCACGATTTACGAGCTTTGCCGCGAGATCAGCGAAGGGCAGTTTTATACGTCGGGGGGCGCGAACCTGCTTGGCTACAAGGAGTTTGGCGACATTGCTCGCGAACTGCTTTTGACGATGAACAGCCGCAGCGATCTGCTCGGAGTGCTCGCCTCGCGCGACGACGCGGTATTCATCAGCATCGGCAAGGAGAACTCAAAAAGCGAGTTGGCTGACACCTCGGTTGTGGTGACACACTACAAGATCGGGGAACAGAACTCGGGAGCGATCGGTGTGATCGGGCCGGTGCGTATGGATTACGCTAAGATTATTCCGCACCTTGAATATTTTTCACAGACGCTCGGAAAGCTTTTGGCGGAAACCTTTGAACAGGAATAGATATTACAATAACACAAACAGATAGGTAGTGATCAGAATGCCCGATACCACCATGAACGATCAGATGGAGCAGGAGCCTGTGGAGCAGGAGCCGCAGGCGCAGGACGTGCCGCAGTCGGTGGGCGAGCTCGCCACGGCGATTGCCGGCGGCCGGTCGAACGGCGGCGAGGCGGCGCAGGCGCTCGCCGAGACGCTCAAGGACCGCGGCTGGTTCTCGCATGGCCTCGCCTCGGACTACCCGTCGCTGCCCGGGCACGGCAATTTCCGCCTCACGCGCCTGCTCGCGGGCACGGCGATGGTCGGCGACAGCGAACAGTACGCTTCGGCGATGGCCCTGATGGCGCGCGAACTGGGCCTGAGCAGCCGCGTGGTGCTCGGGTTCCTGTCCAAAGACGGCGACGGCGAGATCTCCGACGAGCGCACACAGACCGCGGGCGGCACCACGACGATCGACTTCACCGGCAACGATGTGACGGCGTGGGTCGAGATCAACCTCGTCGGCCATGGC
>ERZ808044.1248-NODE-1248-length-15353-cov-7.808196_pt1 | contig 15353 bp, 9 predicted proteins | sample MGYA00380195_ERZ808044 | MGnify/ENA primary metagenome ERZ808044 (study PRJEB31490, sample SAMN06133423) | mouse gut metagenome | isolation source: Z7_2 | host: mice | place: China: Chengdu | collected 2015-05 ...
ATGAATATTTATTTTATTAGGAGGTCTTTAATGAATTTGAGTGTATTTTACTGATATAAATAACTGTTTAATGTTTTTTATTAATTTAATTTTATAATACTAATACTTGTATTAGAGAAATTAGCATTTGTATTTTCAGATACTAACGATATAGTTGTTGGTAATGTTACTATAGAAAGTATTGTATTTCCAGATAATGTTGCATTATTTCCTGACGTAGTAATAGTAGCAGAAGATGTTGTAGCAGGAATGCGTGTTCCGTTATTTGTTAATGATAGTGTTGCTATTATTGGTAATGTAGAATTTGATATATTACTTGTTATACTGTCATAACGAATCGAATATATTCCTGCTTCATTTATTACAAAATTACCAGTGCCGGCAGTATGCTTTATTGCTGTACCGATTGCAGTTTGGTTTTCTGTAAATATTAGTGTTGTACTTTCTGCTATAGATGTTTGAACTGCTACATTAATAGCATTTAATACATTTGTTGTAATTACACCAGTTGGACCAGTAGCACCAGTTGGACCAGTAGCACCAGTTGGACCAGTTGGACCTACTGCTCCCTGAAAACCTTGCACACCTTGAGGACCAGTTGCTCCTATTGCGCCAGTATTACCTGTAATTCCTTGCGCTCCTTGTGGTCCTTGTAATCCTCTTGGACCAGTAGCGCCAGTTGGACCTTGTGGACCAGGACAAGGTATGCAAGTTGTATAATTAGGACAATTGTTGCAACAGCTACATCGATTATTTGTATGATATGATGTTGCAGCATATCTATTATAATTATGATTTTGCATATTACTCCTCCTTGTTAAGGTATTTATTATACTTGTAATATATGTATAGCTTGTCAAAAAAGTGACTATTGTTTAGTGTTTTTCCATATCAAAGTAATTAAGTTTTTATGAAAAATGTCGATGAGACAAATAAGGCAACTATAAAGGTATGAGTGGAGTAATATATTATGAATGTTAATTTTTCCACAATACAAAACAATTCTATTTTTTAAAATACACATATTGCAAATTAAAATACAATAAAACAAAAAGATGTGTCCAAACAATCACAAAAAGTAAATTATGATAGAGTGTCTTTAACTCCACAAGGAAAATCTGCTAATACGATTAAAAATTTACAGAAACAAAAACAAGCAATTGCAAGAATACAGTTAGAAGAAGCAAAAAAAGCAACAAATCCAAGTGAATATAACAAAAATATTCCAAAATCAAAACAAAGTGCGGAAAAACAAAAACAATATGATAATAGTAACGAAGAAACAGAACAAAAAACAGAAAATGAAACTTTTTTGGACAAAATACAGACAGAAAAAGAAAAGATACAAAAATAATTATAAAATAATTGTGTTCCTTTGCAAACTGGGAACGCTTTTTGTTATGAAATTGAAAAATAACATCTTGAATATTGAGGATATGCCTAAAAAGCAATATCCTCAATATTTTTGTTAACGTTATATTTTAAAAGGGAACTGTCATATGTTTATGGTATGTTTTTATAATCTTCTGTTTTAGTAGAGAGATTCTTTTTTTCTAATGCATTATTAATTGCTTGAGAAATTAAATGATAAACTACGGCAAAAAAAGGAACACCTATTATCATACCAAAAAATCCCATTAAACCGCCGAAAAATAATATAGAAAATAATACCCAAAAACTGCTTAAACCAGTAGAATCTCCTAGTATTTTAGGACCTAAAATATTTCCATCAAATTGTTGCAATATAAATATGAAAATTAAAAAATATAAACTTTGCATAGGTGAAACCAATAGTAACAAAAAGAAGCTAGGTATTGCACCAATAAAAGGACCAAAAAAAGGGATAATATTTGTGACTCCTATAATAACACTAATTAGCATGGAGTAAGGCATATTCATAAACGTTAAACAAACATAACAAATAATGCCAATAATAAAAGAATCAATCAATTTTCCTATAATAAAACCGCCAAATACTTGATGCACAAAACGAATTTCATTAATAACAGCGCTACCTAATTTTTGATTGAATATACTATATATCAGTTTTTTGGCTTGTGTTGCAAACATTGTTTTACAGTTTAAAACGTAAACTGCAACAATGATACCAATCAAAAAATTTTTTAAAAAAGAAAGAACCTTAAAAACTCCTATAGATACATTCGATACAAACGATTGTATATTTGATACAAAAGAAGTATCTAACCATTGTTCTAAATATTTTGTTGCCTCCTCATAATAAGCAGAAAAAGTTTGTATTGCTTGAGGATTATTTTTAAAAAGGTCATCTACCCAAACAGAAACTTTATTAATACTATTGGGTATTAAATCAATAATGCCTAATATACTTTTATAAAGCTGGGGAAATATCAACCAAAAGAAACTAGCTAATACAGCAATCATTAAAAGTAATGTAATGAATGTACTAGTTGCCTTTGCAAGTGATTTTCCTTTTGAAATAGAAAAATTTTTTATGAAAAAAGGTTCTATTCTCTTTTCAAATTTATTATAAATTGGTGTTAAAATATAGGCAAGTATTAAACCATAGCTAATAGGTGCTAAAACATTTAATATTGTTTCAAAACCATTTAAAATATCTTTTAGTTTAAAAAGGAAAAAGAAAAACAATATAGAAGCAGAAATTGCGCCAAATAATGTTAGTCCTTTCCAAAAATAATTCATTTTTTCATTATGATTCAATGTAAATTTCCTCCTTAAAAATAAAATATTATATCATAATAAAATTTGATAATATATTTGTATCATTTTACCAAAATAAATATAAATATGCAACAAAATAAAACCCACCATAACAACACAGTCTGAAGGGTTTTTGAATGCCTCCAGACTGTGCTGAAAATCGCCAACAGTACAGAGGGCAATGATATTATATTATGCTATTTTAAATAATCATTGATAAAAAAATGAAAATCATGTAGTGCTTGTTTATAAATTTCTGTTGTTAGCAATATAACATATTGTGTTTCTAGTTCTTCATAATGCCAAAAAGCCTCATAACATTGTAATTCTTGAGCAAGTGCAGATTTTTGTTCTATCAATTCCTTATTTTTTTCACGAATATCATGCACTTTTTCTGAAATGTATTCATTTAAAAATAGTTCTAGTTTTTTTTTGAAGTCCTTTTCTTCCAATGTATCAATTCCCTTCTTTCAAATAATTATGATAAAAAATGTTATTTACAATAATCCTCCTTCCTTTATTTTGTATCAGAACTATTTGACACAATAATAAAAAATATGGTATTCACCTCCTTATATATAGATTAATATAATTTGTAAAAGAAAATATGGTTTTTCACAGATTGAAAGAATATTCTATATTTTATTTTTGTTATGAAAATATAAAAAGAATAGATTGATTGGAATATATTTAGAGTAGTTTTTAAAATGTGCTTTATGGATATGAAAATCGGCAGTATTGGGGACAATGTCCCCAATACGAATTATGTATTATGGTTTTTTAATATCAACACGGGGCTTTATAAATTTAATTAAAGACAGTATGAATAAAATTTCATCTTCTGTAGAGTTATATAAATAAGCATTTAATGCATCTAGTGCATGATTTTCTGATTTTGGAACAGACGGTGTATTATCTTGTGTACCTTTAATTAGATAGTCCGTTGATACATGAAAAATTTCAGAAAGTCGACATAATTTTTCAATACTAATACCACTTGTACCCCTTTCCACTAAACCAATAAAGGAAGGCGAAACATCCAAAAGCTCACATAGTTTTTCTATTGTTAATTTATTTTTTAATCTTTCATCACGTATTCTTTTGCCTAATTCTTTTTGATTAAATGAATATCCTATAACAATCACCCCGCATTCAAAACTAGTTTATAAAAAAAGATTGGTATTCACCATATAGTGACACAAATAAAAAAAATAATAGTATCACTATTAAGTTTTAAAATAGTGTGCCGATATATTAGTCAAGAGGGAAAAAAAGCAAATAAAAAATTATATCAATCATATTGAAAATTGCTAATTTTTTTTACCTTCTAACAATAGTGTTACTATTAAATGGAATGAAAGGAGTACTATTATTATGTTATCATTAGGAAGGAATCCAGGAGAATATGTTGTAATAGGAGATAACATTATTGTTGAAGTTGTTTCTATTGACAACTGTTTACGCTTAGCTATAGACGCTCCCAAAGAAATGAGCATTGAACGTGGAGAAAATTACGAAAAAACACATGATGTTCCAGAATGTATCAAAAGAACAAGAATGTTGGGAGGCGCAAAGCACAAGCGCTAATATTGTTTTTCGTCTATATGGGGGAGAGGGCCCCTTTCCCATAAAGATTGAAATATAAAAAATATAATAAAAATAGAAAATGAAATTATGGGGGAGAAAGGATACTCCCCGACATATTCAAGGAGGTTTGTTTTATGATTATACAACATAATATTTCCGCATTAAACGCGTACAACAAATTAAGTGGTAACAACAAAGCATTGGCTGCTAACTTACAAAAATTGTCTTCCGGTTACAAAATTAACAAAGCTGGCGACGACGCTGCTGGTTTAGCTGTATCCGAAAAAATGAGAGCGCAAATCACAAGTTTGGAAGTTGCTCAGAAAAACTCATTAGATGGTATCTCATTGGTACAAACAGCTGAAGGCGCTTTGACAGAAGTTCACTCTATGTTAAATCGTATGGTTGAACTTGCTAACCAATCCGCAAACGGCACATACGACGACAGCAACAGAGATAAATTGCAAGCTGAATTAGACCAGTTAAAGAGTGAAATGAATAGAATCGCTGATGCTACAAACTTTAACGGTATCAAATTGCTTGATGGTTCTATGACAAGCGAAACCACAACATCAATATCAGAACTTTCTGGAACAGCTTTCCCTATCGCTGATGCTACTGGTGATACATTAGGTGAACACACAATAGAACATGAAAACGGAACAAAAGCACAAAAAGCACAGTTTGGTGTTGACCTTGCTAACTTCCAATTAAATGGTACAGTACAAGATGGTGATACTGTAACAATTAAATTTGGTAGTACTGCTATTACATTAACACATGATAAAGATGGTGGTGGTAATGTAGATTTAACCACAACAGAAGGTATTAGAGATGCTTTAAAAGCTGAATTGGAAGGTACTAGTAAAACTACTAAAATCAATGGTACTGAATTAACATTCGAAGATTTTACTATTGGAACAGTAGGAAAAAATGGTCTTACATTTACACAGAAAGCTGCACCTACAAAAGAAGATGAAACTTTCAAAGCTGGTATGACAATCGAAGCAAGTGGTACAACTGCTGCTTCTACTGTTGCAAATACACCTACATTGACAAACGCAACAGTTGCAACAGCTACAACAGCTGATACTGCTGGTGCAAATGGCTCTGTGAAATTTAATGTAGCTGGTATGAAAGTAGAAGGCGGTGTAGCTGGTTCTAAATTAACATTTGATATTGGCGGTGCAAAAGTAGAGCTTGATGTTAATGGCGATATGGACGATAAAGCAATCGCTAATGCATTAAACGGCAAAAAATTTACAGTTGGTGGTGTAGAATTGACAGCTACTGTTGCTAATGATACAGAAGTAACATTTGCAACAGCTAATCCTTTAGCTGGTAATGGTGATTTAGCTACTGCTTTTGGTGGTACTCTTCCTACTGGCTTCACTGCAACAGTATCTGGTCCTACTGAAGCAGGTACAGCTGTTACAGTAACAGGTGACCCAGATGTTACTGCAACAGATGGTACAGGTACTACAGAAGCAACAGTAGCGGTAGATTTTACTAATGTAGAAGTTGCATTGCCTACAGATGGTACTATAGGTGGAAAATTAAAATTTAAAATTGCGGGTACAGAATTTGAATTTACTCAAGCTGAACTTACAACTGCTGATACTAATGGTGATGGTAATGGTAAGTTAGATGGTGCTGAACTTGCTGGATTATTTGTAGCTAAAAAAATTACAACAGTAGGTGGCGTTGATTTAAGTGCTACAGTGGCAGGTAATATCGTAACATTTACTAATGCTGCTAAAGGACCAATTGGTACCGACCTTCCTGATGATACAGATAATGAGATAACACCAATAGCTGGTACAAAACCAAAACCTGGCGATGGTGCTGCAAAAGGTACTTACAATGTTGGTTCTACACAAACTGTTGATGGTACTATGGACAAAGCAGGAAACTGGGCTAGTACAACATTCCAATTAACACAAGATATGATTGCTGACGGCAGCAAATTGACAATAGGTAATGAAACATATGTATTCACTACTGACAAAGATTACAAAGAAGGTGCTGGTGAAGTAGTAATTGATTTGAACGAAATCAGTGAAGCAGACCGCACTAATGTAGAAGTAGTTGGTAAAAAATTAGCTGAAGCTGCAGCAAACAACAAAGTATTTACAGTTGGTGTTCCTGATGCAACAGGCAAAATTACAGTTCATGAAACAGCGGAAAATGTAAAAGCATTTGAGAATGGTGATAAAAATGCTGCTGATTTGACAACAAAAGATAAAATCCAGGCACAGTTCAAAGCTACTATGGTTAAAACAACAAAACCAGGAGCTGGTGCTAAAGGATTACAGCTTCAAATCGGCGATACTTCTGACCCTTACAATCAATTGACAGTAAATGTTGCTGACTGTCATGTTGATGCATTGGGATTGAAAGATGTTAAAATTGATACGCAAGATGAAGCAGCTAAAGCTGTTGAGAAAATCAACAATGCTATCGACTACATCTCTACTGTAAGAGGTAACTTGGGTGCTACTCAAAACAGATTGGAACACACAATCAACAACTTGGAAGCAACAACAACAAATATCACAGAGGCTGAAAGCCGTATCAGAGATACAGACATGGCTAAAGAAATGATGTCTTATACAAAGAACAATATTCTTGTTCAGGCTTCTCAAGCTATGCTTGCTCAGGCAAATCAAGTTCCTCAGGGCGTACTTCAGTTGTTACAATAATTGTAATGCTTGCGTTCTACAGTTTGGATTTTACAAACTTTCTCTATATTACAACACAAAGAAAGACCGACATTTGTCGGTCTTTTTTGTATGAAAAATAGTGAATAAATAGCGTTTGCAAAAGGTAAAGTTGTAATTGCGTTCGCAAAAGGTAAAGTTCTTTGTCAAACTTTCTTTCAAGAAAGTTTGCAGGTGCGGACAGCGTCCGCAAAAAAGAATCATTTGTAAAATTGTATTTTTGGGGGAACTTTTTTCACTTGTGAAAAGTTCCCCCGCGTCTTTCAGACGCTCCCCTTCAAAAACACGCTTGGAAACATCAAAAAACAAGACCGTGGGGCTTTGCCCCACTTCCCCACAAGCTTTTTAAAAAAAGCTTGGCAAAAATTTTATGGGAAAACTTCGTTTTCCCTATCACGAACGGTAGAAAAACGGAATTTTTTATTTTTTATAATACGTAAAAGTTACAATATGTTTTTTGTCTTTTTGGTTATACTATTTTTGCAATATCACTTTTATAGAAAGGATAGTATTACTATGGCAAAATTTATAATTGGAACAAGCAAAGGACTAAAAGGCAATGTTTGTGTGGGAGGCTGCAAAAATGCTATATTGCCTATTATTGCCGCTACATTGCTTACAGAAGAAAAATGTATCATACATTCTGTACAGCCATTATCTGATGTCATTGCCTTATGCAGTATGTTATGCGATATGGGTGTTTCTATACAATTTGACCAAAAAAAAGATTGTATTCAAATAAAAGCACAAAATATTACAAAATTAAAAACAGATTATGAAAAAGCAGGTAAAATGCGTGCCTCTTTTTTGATTATGGGTGCGTTGCTTGCTCGATGTGGTGAGGCTATGATTCCTTTACCTGGAGGTTGCCCCATAGGTAGTCGTCCTGTAGATTTACATTTGAAAGGATTTTCCGCATTGGGCGCAAAATCACAACAGTCACATGGTTTTATCCATATTACATCAAAAAAATTGCAAGGCAATAAAATTTATTTGGATTTTCCAAGTGTAGGAGCAACAGAAAATATTATGATTGCAGCAACACTTGCAAAAGGTGTGACTACTATTGTAAATGCTGCCGCTGAACCTGAAATAATTGATTTAGCAGAATTTTTAAAAAAAATGGGGGCAAATATTACTGGAGAAGGTACAAATACCATTACGATTATTGGTGTAAAAAAATTGTTTGGTGCAGAACATACTGTTATGCCAGATAGAATTGAGGCAGGAACATTTATGATAGCTGCCGCAATTACAAAAGGTGATGTGGTGGTGGAGCAGGTGAGAGAAAGAGATTTAAAACCAATATTGGCAAAACTTTCTGAGGCAAATGTTAAAACACAAAAATTAGATGAAAATGTTTTACGTGTATATACTACAACAAAATTACAGCCTATTAGCTTGAAAACAATGCCCTTCCCTGGATTTCCTACGGATATGCAAGCACCTTTTATGAGTTTACTTTCTATTATAAAAGGTACTAGTATGATTACGGAAACTGTATTTGAAAATCGTTTTTTACACGCAGGAGAATTACAAAGAATGGGCGCAAAAATTAATATAGAAAGTAGAAGTGCAATTATAGAGGGGGTGGATAAATTGACAGGTACGCAGGTAAAGGCAACAGACTTAAGAGGTGGTGCAGGGTTGATATTATCGGCACTGGCGGCAGAAGGAAAAACTGAAATTAGTGATATTTATCATATAGAAAGAGGATATTATGAAATTGAAAAAAAGTTGACAAAATTAGGAGCAGATATTCAAAAGGTAGAATAATACCATATATCAAAATTGTATAATTTTTCATAACGCTAATATACTGAAAACTCCAATGTTTTTTTAAGCATACTCTTTATTTTTTATATTTTATGCCGATATTTATATAATGAGAGAATGTCTTAAAATTGGCTATGTCAATAAAAAAACAGAAAGGAGAATGTGGTTATGAAAAGAATAAAAAGCAGACTTTTAGCAGGGATTTTGTCTGTTGCCATGGCGTTTTCCGTGGTTGCTGTGCCTATAGAGGCTTTGGCGGCAACAGATACTAATGGACATTGGGCAGAATCCGCTATTAATAGCTGGATTAGCAGTGGTTATATTAGTGGCTATCCAGATGGTACATTTCGTCCTAATAATGCTATTAGCCGTGCTGAATTTGTAACAATAGCAAATAAAGCGTTTGGTTTTACAAGCAGTCAAGGAATTTCTTTTAATGACGTAAAACCTGGATATTGGGCATACAGTGAAATACAAAAAGGTGTTGCAGCAGGTTATATTCAGGGGGATACTATTGGTACATTTCGCCCTGGAAGTGCTGTTTCCAGACAAGAAGTAGCAGTAATGTTATCAAATTTGGCAGGATATTCTAGCGACGAGGGAGCAGCTTATAATTATACAGATAGATGGGCTATGGCAAACTGGGCAGCTGGAGCGATAGGTGCTGTTTCTAGAAATGGCGTTATGAGTGGCTATCCAGATGGTACATTTCGTCCTCAACAAGCGTTAACAAGAGCTGAAGCAGTAGCATCTTTACAAAAAATTGCAAGTTCTTCTAATTCTTTTAATACTTCTGTAAATAATAATAATAACTATACACCACCCGTATATGTGACACCAAGCACGAATAATTATAATACAACTTCTAACGATGACACATTTAATGGAACAATATTAGAAGGTACAAGATTAGAAAATAGAACGTTAACAAAAGATTTGTTAATACCTCATAGTGTAGGTAGCCAAAATATTACATTAAAAAATATCCGTATGAAAGGAACATTATATGTAGAAGGCGGAAATAACATTACATTAGATAATTGTAGTATTGGAACAGTAGTGATGAATAAATCGAATGCTGTTTTGAAAAATAATGGAAGTTCTGATGTAGATGAAGTACGTTTTGAGGAAAAAGGACGTATTGATGGCAAAGGCTATATGAATGTTTTGATAGATGATGATACTGTATCAGAAGTTATTATTGATGCTGATATTGATACATTAACATTAGATGCAGATGTAGATTTAAGATTATATGCTAATGCCAATATTGATACATTTGAAATTACTAAAAATGCTGATACTGCAAGAATTAGAATAGGTGAAGATGCCGAAGTAATGGAAATGGAAATTTATGATAAAGTACGTATTTCTGGCAAAGGTAAAATTGATACTATGACAGTATATGTTTCTGGTGTTCGCTCTGAAATCCAGCCTAGAAGATTGATACAGCAAGATAATGCTAGAAAACCAAACTTCAATTATAAAGATGATGATGACGACGATGATGACGATTATGATAACTTGACAATAGATAATGATGATGAAAAATTTGATGGTGATGATGAAAAATATAATCGTGTTAAAATCGCAGCAGAAGATGTTACAGTAAGAAATTTAACTGCATATGATGATTTAACAATTACAAGTGCAGCAGGAGATAGTACAATAACATTGGAAGGTGTTACTATAAAAGGTAATGTTTATATTGAAGGCGGCGGAGATAATTCTGTTATATTCGATAATTGTAGTATAAGCGGTAGTATCTATTCCAGAAAGAGTACAAGCGGAAGATATGATGAAGCAGTAGCAATAAAATTAGAGGATACTTCTGTAAGAGGGGATATTTATATTACAGGAGATACCATATTAGAATCTGATGAAAAATTGAACAAAGTTGTTTTGAATAAGGAATTGTCCAAAGTATTTAGAATGGAAGCAGATGCAGATAATTTGGTTATTAATTACAATAATGATGTGCAGATTAGGGGAAATCATACCATTGATGCAGTAGAGGTTGTTGCAGGATTAACTGATGTTACTATTACAATGAATGGTGGTAAATTTAATACATTAACGGCACGTTCTCCTATTAAATTGGAAGGTACAGGTACGATTGATAAATTGCTTACTGGACAGACAAATGATATTAGTTCTGGCATTACAATAGGTAGCACGGAGCCAATAGAAGGCGGCACATTGCCACCATCTTCTAACTATATTATTACATCATCTGTATCTGGTACTGCAAATGGTACAATTACACCATTAGGACAGCAAACAGTTGCAAGTGGTACAGCAAAAGAATTTAACATTACAGCAAATACAGGATATCATATATCAGCTATTACTATAAATGGTAGCCAAGTAAATTTGGACGGAAAATTGTATCAAACATATAAATATACATTTTACAATATAAATTCAAATCATGATATTAGTGTATCTTTTGAAGCAGGAGCAGGCACAGATGGTAATGGTAGTGCAAGTAATGGCTCAAATAATGGCGATGTGACAGGAGATTATGTAATTTCTGCAACTCCTGGACCAAATGGTTCTGTGGATAATGTAATGGTTTCTGTAAAATCAGGAGGAGAAGGTTCTGTTAAATTTGTAGCAGAAAAAGATTATCATATTTCAGAAATTATTATTGATAAAGATACTGAAGATGAGAAAAGTTTAAGAAGAATTAGTGAAAGTACAGAAACATATAAACAAGTAACTTATACATTTAAAAATGTAACAAAAAATCATACGATTCATGCAGTATTTGATGTTGGAGAGGGCATTAATGAAATAGGTATCAGTTCTGATGACCCAGATGACCCAAGTGTAAAACCAAGCGGTTATAAATATGAAATTAAAACCCGATTAGTAAATGAAAAAACGGGTAAAGAATTAGATGCAAATGATAAAAATAGATATTATTGTATTGCAGGAGATACTGTTGGACTTAGAATAACAGATTTTGTAACAGATGACCCTAACAAAGAATATTTGCAAACAAAATGGGTTGTTGTAAATAATACAGCAAATATGGAAATGGATTTGACTCAAAAAGATGGTGAAACTGCTGCAACGCTACAAACAAAAGAAGGTAGTGGATATGCTGCAATAGTAAAAGTGCAAATATATGATACAAGTGATGAATCAAATGTAAGTATGCCTATTGCATCATCAGAAGTGGCAGAATTACACGTTGATGTACCGTTAAAAGATTTTCAATTAAATGTATTAAATACTACAAATAATCAATATATGTTATCATCACAAAACTTTATATTTACACCAGCAAATGCAAGTGCTGCTAATAATAAAGATGGTATTAAATGGGAGGTAGTTCGCTTTAATATTGCTCCAGTTTCTTCACCTTTGTATCCCGGTGATACAACAACAACGGCTGAAATTGTAAATATTTCAGATGGAAAAAATGGAACAATCCCAAGTGTTCGTGTAGAACAGTATTATAAAGAATCACAATCAAGTCAGGAAAAATTAGTACAGCAGCCTATAGGAACTGTAACAATAGCAGCAACCATACCAAATGCATATGGAAATTTGAATGATGCTTATATAGAACTTCCTCCAATTAATTTTATAGGTACTCAAGTTATACCAGTTACAAGTATTGAAATTAATGGTACGGATAAGCAAACTCCTAAAGAAGCACAAGGTATTCAAGATGTAGATTTAACAGGAGTTGTAACAACAGTTCGTCCATCAGATGCTACTTACAAAAGTGTAGAATGGCAAATCATAACCCCAACTGATGGTAGTTTAGGAAAGATAAAACAAGACAAAAATAACAAAAATACCATACTTGAAACATCAGGACGTCCAGGACAATTAAAATTACAGCCATATATTAAAAGTGGTAAAGGAACGGAAGATTTTATTGCAAATGCTGAGGAATATATTACAGTAAATGTAACTCCAATCGCTCCAACTGTTCGAGCGGATAGTATTAATGGTAGTGGTGGAACAGATGCAGGTGATAAAATTACATTGTCTGCGAAAGTCACAAATGCAACGAAAACGCCATATACAGAAATAATAGGTTGGCAGAAAGCTTATAAAGAAAATCCAAAAGAAGATGAATGGGAAGATGCCACTATAGAAGGACCTACAAAATTAGATGATGGTAGCTATACTGCACAATATACTGTTAATGCAACAACGGATTTAAACAAGGATAGTCATTATACTGGAAAAACTGTTTATTTTAGAGCAGTTGGAAAATATGAATATTATTCTGGTACAGTGAAAGAAGAGCAAAAAGTATATTCTAGTCCAGTAAGTGTGGTTTGTAAAGCACAGCCTATTCAATTCCCAGGACAAACAAAGTCAGGTCAGACTATTACTTCAAGTGGAACTGGGGATAATATAGTATATACTATTAATGGTCATGATACAGTGGAATTACCAGCAACATTAGAAAATCAGCCTGATAAAACAATTACATGGGGATATGATGGTACAGCACCAGATGTTGCGGAATTAAATGGCAATATATTAACTGTGAAAGGTAAACCAAATCAAACATTTACATTATTAGGAACAGTAACAGGCAAAGGACCAACAAAGTTTAAAGTTAAAACGACTTTTGTTGAAATTGAACAAGATAAGTCAGAAATTACTGTAGTAAATCAATCTAACACTCCTATTACGCAAACAAATGCAAATATGAAAGTTAAGCCATTAGTTTTAGAAGTACTTCCTAAAACAGCATCATATTATGGATATGGGAATACAGAACCTTCATGGAAAATAAGTATGGACGGGGCAGAAGAAGATATTACTTTAGATGCAGATGGTTTTTATGAAATAACAGAAAAATATAAAGGAAAAACAATTTCTTTTATTGCTACATGGCAAAATGGTCAGTTAATTGGAAGTCAGCCATTAGGTAAAAATAGTAAACCATATGAATTAAAAGTAAATGGTGATGTAATAGTGCCAGTAATAGGTATTGATTTTACTGGGATAAGTATAGGAACATTTGGTGGAACTGATAATAACTATACATGGACTATACCATCTATAAGTACCTTAACTTATATTAATTTAGCTAATGCCAAAGTAACTCCTGAAAATGCTTCTAATAGTAAAATATTATGGACACCACCAGCTGGTAGCAGCATAAATTCTAATATAGCAACATTAAATGATAATATATTAACAATACCAGGAAATACAGAAGGTGGCAAAATTATTTTAGATGCCAGAGTAGAAAATGGTAAAGGAGCAGGGCAAGATTATACTGCAACTTTAACATTAACGATTCCAAAAGGAACAGCTACAACTTCTCTTGACAATTCACTATTTAATATGCAATCACCATCAGCAGGAGAAACATCAATAGGTGTAATTAGTGAAGATAATGCTGGAAATATCGGCATTGAAAATCAAAATAATATTACGGCAGTAACAGATATTGCTTTTAATGATATTGTAGGATTACAAGCACCTATTGCTCCAGCAACAGCATATCGTATGACAAGTAGTAGCAGTGGAAATGTTGTGTTATATTTAGCTGACAATACAAGTACTGTAAACGGTATTACAACACATACAGGCGTGAAGGTACAGCCTGAAAATGCAACATACAAGAATGTAACTTGGAAAGTAAAAGAAGGTACATTGCTTGCACCAAGTACCACAGCAAATATTGTAAATGTGACAAATATAGGTAGTTTGAATCAAAATACAAATACATTTACAGTAAATGCAAATGCTTCTGGAACAGTGACATTGGTGGCAACTGTTGCAAATGGTAAAGCACAAAATAATGATTTTGTAAAAGAATTGACAATTAATATTACTGCACCAAATACACAATCAGATAATGCAAGTCAGACTAATACAGTACAAAGTAGCACAACATCAGATGAAAAACAGCCAAGTGCAAATATGACAAGAGCAACTACAAGACAAGTGGTATCTGTAGGTACAACACAAGTAGGTACTTCCAGTATAAGTTCTGCAAGTGGCTCTCAAACAAGTCAAAGCAAAAGTACAAATACTACAACAAGCATTATCAATCATTCAGAAGTTAAAATTGAAACATCAGCACAGTGTAGAAAAAATATTAGTATTCCTTTGAAAGCAGTTTCTAAAACAACACAGCAGGAATATACTGATGTAGAGTGGGAAATTGTAGACGATGGTAATACAGATGCAAAAATTTATAATAAAAATCGTTTAAGAGCATCTAAAACAGGTACTGTGACAGTGAAGGCAACCGTATATACACCATCTAATGAAAAGATGGAATGTTCTACAAATATTGTAATATCAAATTAATACAATGAATGATGGAAAAACCACACCTATAAAAAGGTGTGGCTTTTCATTTGTGAAGAATAATGATTCCTGTTTTATCGAAAAAATAAAATTCTACTATTTTAATATTATCAATTATTTGTATTTCGTTTTTTGATAAGTATGCCATACTAAAATAATTTTAGTGATATTATAATAGTATGTAAAGTTAATCTATTTTTAATTGTATAAATATTATTATAAATAGCTAAAAGATATATGGGAAATAATAGAATAGTGATGTAAAAT
>ERZ808044.1249-NODE-1249-length-15345-cov-3.354729_pt1 | contig 15345 bp, 10 predicted proteins | sample MGYA00380195_ERZ808044 | MGnify/ENA primary metagenome ERZ808044 (study PRJEB31490, sample SAMN06133423) | mouse gut metagenome | isolation source: Z7_2 | host: mice | place: China: Chengdu | collected 2015-05 ...
GTGACTTACTACGGCCATGTGAACAAAGGATTTGAATATCCCCTGATTAAATATGTGGTGATCGCCGAGTCCGATATTTTCGGCGCGGAGAAGAAGAAAAAGAAAAAAAAGCTGTACCAGGGGCAGAAAATCAATGATTTCCACGAACTGAAGGTGGGAGACTACGTGGTGCACGAGACCCACGGGCTGGGCATCTACCGGGGCATTGAAAAGGTGGAAGTGGAAAAAGTGGTCAAGGACTATATGAAGATCGAGTACCGTGACGGCGGCAATCTCTATGTGCTGGCCACCGGCCTGGATGTGATTCAGAAATATGCCGCGGCGGAAGGGGGAAGGCCCAAGCTGAACAAGCTGGGCACCAAGGAGTGGGACCGCACCAAGTCCAGAGTGCGTACCGCCGTGGACCAGGTGGCAGGGGATCTGGTGGAACTCTACGCCCTGCGGCAGCAGAGTGAGGGATATCAGTACGGCAAGGATACGGTGTGGCAGAGGGAGTTTGAGGAGATGTTTCCCTTTGAGGAGACGGAGGATCAGTTGGCGGCCATTGCCGATACCAAGGCGGACATGGAGAGCGGCAGAATCATGGACCGGCTGATCTGCGGTGATGTGGGGTACGGCAAGACGGAGATTGCCATCCGGGCGGCATTCAAGGCCGTACAGGAGGGCAAGCAGGTGGTATATCTGGTGCCCACCACCATCCTGGCTCAACAGCATTACAATACCTTTGCCCAGCGAATGAAAGACTTCCCGGTGCGGGTGGAACTGCTGTCCCGGTTCCGCACTCCGGGGGAGATCAGGAAGTCCGTGGCGGATCTGCAAAAGGGCCTGGTGGACATTGTGATCGGTACTCACCGGGTATTGTCGGAAGATGTGAAATTCAAGGATCTGGGGCTGCTGATTATCGACGAGGAACAGCGCTTCGGCGTGGCCCACAAGGAAAAGATCAAGAAGCTGAAAGAGAATGTGGACGTGCTGACCCTGACGGCTACCCCCATTCCCCGCACCCTCCACATGAGCCTCATCGGCATCCGGGACATGAGCGTGCTGGAGGAAGCGCCGGACGAGCGGCTGCCCATACAGACTTTTGTCTGCGAGTATAACGAGGAGATGGTCCGGGAGGCCATTGTCCGGGAGATGGGCCGGGGGGGCCAGGTATTCTATGTATACAACCGGGTGAACAACATCGCGGATATCGCATCGGGCATTGCGGCGCTGGTGCCGGAGGCCACGGTGGCCTATGCCCACGGGCAGATGAAGGAACATGAACTGGAGCGGATCATGGTGGACTTTATCGCCGGGGAAATTGACGTGCTGGTATCCACCACCATCATCGAGACAGGACTGGACATCTCCAATGTGAACACCATGATCATCCATGATTCGGACAATCTGGGTCTGTCTCAGCTTTATCAGCTTCGGGGGCGGGTGGGACGTTCCAACAGGACGGCCTACGCCTTTCTGATGTACAAGCGGGATAAGATGCTGAAGGAAGTGGCGGAAAAAAGGCTGGCGGCCATCCGGGAGTTCACGGATCTGGGAAGCGGCTTCAAGATCGCCATGCGGGACCTGGAGATTCGGGGAGCGGGAAATCTGCTGGGTATGCGGCAGCACGGCCATATGGAAGCGGTGGGCTATGACCTGTACTGCAAGATGCTGAACGAGGCGGTGCAGCGCAGAAAGGGAATTACCACGGCGGCGGATTTTGCCACCATTGTGGATCTGGACGTGGATGCGTTTATCCCGCCGGAATATATTGTCAACGAGGTGCAGAAACTGGATATTTACAAGCGTATTGCAGGCATTGAAAACATCCGGGAGCGGGACGATATGCGGGACGAGCTGCTGGACCGCTTCGGGGAAGTACCCGTATCCGTGGAAAATCTGCTGCGGATCGCTCTGATCCGGGTGGCGGCCCACAAACTCTATATGACGGAACTGAAGGGAAAAAACGAGCGGATTCTCTTCACATTCCGGCCCGATGCGCCCATTGCCCCGGAGCGGATCCCCGGCTTTATGAAGCCCTATGGGGACAAGCTGCGTTTCACGGCTTACGGCAATCCCTTTTTTACCTATAAGTACAAGAAGAGCAATGTTATTGAGAAGGACGCACAGGCCCTGCTGGAGGACGCGGAGCATCTTCTGGAGGCCATGAAGGCGCTGGTGGATGAAAATCTCCTGAAGGGAACGTGCTGCCGGGCGCACGAAACGGAGGAGTAACAAAGCGGCATTTGCCTTTACCGCGATATGAAAATGTGCTAAAATGAGTTAACTGGTAAACCACGACCATATATCCCACAGGAAAAAGGTTGTATGACGGCATCTTCCAGGACATAGTGTCGATTCCTGACCGGAGACTGCAGCCCAGGCCCTGGATCAGGGGACTGTGGGGCAGATGCGGGATATGAATTCAGAAAGGCAAGGTACGCATATGAAAAAAGAGTTTGACCTGTTGTCCCTGGGAGAGCTGATGCTCCGTCTGTCGCCGCCGGACAATGAGAGGATCGCCAGAGGGGACACCCTGGGAAAGCAGGCGGGTGGCGCGGAACTGAACGCCATCACCGGCGCGGCCATGCTGGGCCTGCGCTGCGGCATTATCTCCAAATTGCCTGCCAACGATCTGGGCACCTATATCAAGAACCGTGTCCGTCTCTGCGGCGTCAGTGACGACTACCTGGTCTATGATCAGGACAGAGATGCCCGGCTGGGCGTGTACTATTATGAGAGCGGCGCTTATCCCCGTAAGCCCAGAATTGTCTATGACAGGAAGAACACTTCCGTCAACAAGCTGACCGTGGCGGACTATGACGACAGCCTCTACCAGGCGGCGCGCTGCTTCCACACCAGCGGCATCACCCTGGCCCTGAGTCCCCAGCTACGGGAGACGGCCATGGAGATGATCCGGCGGTTCAAGGCCCAGGGGACGCTGATCTCCTTTGATGTGAATTTCCGGGGGAACCTGTGGACCGGGGCCGAGGCCAAAGAGTGTATCGAGCACATCCTTCCCTATGTGGACGTGTTTTTCTGCTCCGAGGATACGGCGCGTCTTACCTTCCTGAAAGAGGGAAGTGCCAGGGAGATTATGAAGAGTTTTACCCGGGAGTATCCCATCTCCGTCGTGGCTTCCACCCAGAGGGTGGTACATAGCCCCAAGCGCCACACCTTCGGTTCCATCATATACAGCGCCCGGGAGGATACCTACTATGAAGAACCGTCTTATGCGGATATCGAGGTGGTGGATCGGATCGGCAGCGGGGACGCCTATATTTCAGGGGTGCTTTACGGCCTGCTGTCCGGTGAAGGGGATTACCAGAGAGCGCTGCGGTACGGCAATGCCACCAGCGCGCTGAAAAATACCATTCCCGGTGACCTGCTGTCCACGGATCTAAAAGAGATAGACGGTATTATCAGAGAACATCAGTCTGTGGGCCGGGTGGCAGAGATGGACCGATAGCTCTTAAAATTTTATAAAGATATTGCGAAGCTGCGTATAATGTGTGATAATGGGGAGAAAGGGTAACTTTTTTTAGAACATGCAAGTGCAATACAGGCCGGTATGGACGAGGTTTGAGGTCAATGAGTGAGAATATGGGCAGCAACACCCTGGGAGAGCAGTTCCGTGACGCTTTGACGGAAGGGCTGAACAGCGGCGATTTTAAAAATCTGAATGAGTTGGTTGGCCAGACGGTGAATAATGCCATCCGCGAGGCCAACTATACCTTTATGGGAGGCAGTCCCGAAGGCACGGAGCGGAATAACCGTCAGAAGGAGCAGATGCGGCAGAACTGGGAAAACTGGAAAGAACAGCACCAGCATTTCAGCGGCAGCTGGAGCACCAGAGGTCCGGCGGCGCCGCCTCCTGCACGGGCAATTCCCCAGGGCGGCAGTATTCCCTATAGACAGCCCATGCCAGTGAGGCGTCCCGGCCCTCTGGTCAAGACGAAGCGGGTGGGCAATGTGGCGGGCGTCCTATACAAAGTATTCGGCGGCATCGGCATGGGATTCGGAGGGATGATCCTGTTGACAACTATGTTGATCTGGGAGGTTCCTGCCATGATGGTGGGGGCGCTGATCATGCTGTTTTTCTTCGGCATGGTCCAACTCGGCAGTTCCAAGCACCAGCGCCTGAAGCGGGCGGACCGCTATATTCAGCTTTGCGGCAGCAAGATGTATGCCGAGATCGCCCAGCTGGCGGCGGCAACCCAGGCCAGCAAAGGCTGGGTTCTGCGGGATGTGCGGCGCATGCTGCGGCTGGGAATTTTCCCCCAGGGGCATTTGGATGAGCAGGGCACTACCCTGATGCTGAACGACGTGATCTACAGGCAGTATCAGGATGCGGAGCGTTCCCGCCATCTGAGGGAACGGGAGGCTCTTCCTGCTCCCGAGGAACGTCCATTGACGCCGGGGGAACTGGTGGAAAGAGAGCAGCAGGCCCGCATGCAGGAACTGAACCAGATGGTTGCCGAGGGCATGGAGTGCATTCGCAAGCTGCGGGATATGAACGATGCCATTGAGGGCGAAGTGATTTCCGCCAAGCTGTACCGGCTGGAGAACCTGCTGAAGGAGATATTTGACAAAGTGCGGGAATATCCGGACCAGATGACCCAGATGCACAAGCTGATGGATTATTACCTCCCCACCACTTTAAAGCTGGTGGAGGCTTACAAGGAGTTTGACGGGGTCAGCGTGCCCGGGGAGGACATTCTCTCCGCCAAGGCTCAGATCGAGAAAACAATGGATACCATCAATGCGGCGTTTACGGAATTGCTCAATAATCTGTTCCGCAACAGGGTATTCGATGTGACCACGGACGCGCAGGTGCTGGAGACCATGCTGGCCCAGGAGGGATTGACCAAAGAGAGTATCAGCAAAGAGCTGGAGTACGCGAAATTAGAACAGTGAGGATCCGTGCGAAGGCAGGGATTTTGATAGATTATGAGCGGGCCGCCAGAGCGGCAGAAGGAGAGAAAGAAAATGAGTGAACTGGATACCATGTTAAAGCAGGCGCCGACCCTGACGCTGGAGCCCTTTGCCAAGCCTGAGCAGGAGGTTCCTGCCGCCGTCAGCGGCGCATCTGTGGCCGAGGCCGTGAAAGAGCAGATGAATGTGGAACTGTCTCCCGAGGAACAGAAGATGGTGAATGACTTCGTGGAGCAAATTGACCTGAACAATACGCAGATGATCCTGCAGTACGGTGCAGGGAGCCAGAAAAAGATCGCGGATTTCTCCGAGAATGCCCTGAGCAGCGTGCGTACCAAGGACATGGGAGAAATCGGCCAGCTTCTCACGGACGTTGTGAGTGAGTTGCGCTCCTTTGAAGAGGAAGAGGAGGAGAAAGGCTTTTTGGGCCTCTTCAAAAAGGGCAGCAATAAGCTGTCCAATATGAAGGTGAAGTATGATAAGGCCGAGGTCAACATCAACAAGGTCTGCAAGGTCATGGAGGAGCACCAGATCACGCTTCTGAAAGATGTGGCCATGCTGGACAAGATGTATGAACTCAATCTGAACTATTTTAAGGAATTGTCCATGTACATACTGGCGGGCAAGAAGAAACTGGAGCAGGCCCGCAATGTGGAACTGGCGGAGCTGTTGGCCAAGGCGGAGCAGAGCGGTCTGCCGGAGGACGCCCAGAAGGCCAAGGATTTCTCCAGCATGTGTGAGCGCTTTGAGAAAAAGCTGTATGACCTGGAACTGACCAGGACCATCTCACTGCAGATGGCACCTCAGATCCGCCTGATCCAGAGCAACGACACCATCATGTCCGAAAAGATTCAGTCCACGCTGGTGAACACCATTCCTTTGTGGAAGAGCCAGATGGTTATCGCCATCGGTCTGAACCATTCCGCAGACGCGGCCAAGGCCCAGCGGGAAGTCAGCAATATGACCAACGAATTGCTTCGTAAGAACGCGGAGGCGCTGAAGATAGCCACCGTGGAAACGGCTAAGGAGGCTGAGCGGGGCATTGTGGACATCGAGACATTGACTGCTACCAACCAGACGCTGATCAGCACTTTGGACGAGGTGAGGAAGATTCAGGATGAAGGCCGGGCAAAGCGCCAGAGCGCAGAAGCCGAACTGCTGCGGATTGAGACCGAGATGCGCAGCAAGCTGCTGGAGATGAGCCGTCAGGACCAGCCGGGCGCGTAATGCGGCCAGCTGGTCCAAGGCAATATATCATATAGAGACGAAAGAAAATGAGACTTCGCGTGAAGTCTCATTTTTTATGACAAAGGTTTTGTTTCCTTACTTTCGGTAAAACCGCACATATCGGCCATCCTGCATCTGGGTATAGCCAAATTCTCCTTCAATATATTGCATGATCCAGCTATCAGGGCTTTCCTTCAATTCTCCGTACCAACAGTCCACCACAATAACGTTGGGACGCTTTTCCGGGTACAGTTCCCAGTAGGTGAGCAGCCTTTCATCATAGGCCGTGGGATCAACGATGGAGTAATGGGCCACCTCCGCGCCGGTCATCATATAGGGGGTGGTGCCCGCCGAAGTTACCATGTTGGTTACGATCAGCACCACGTCATCCTGGTTCACAAAGGCTCCAAAGTCTTCGTAATTGCTGTTGTAGATATAACAATTCATATAGTCGGATAGGATTCCAATGGCAGGGCCGTGCCGCATAATGTTTTCCGTATCAGGCACCACATTGTAATTCCGGCCAGCCCGGAGTGTGTAGCCCTTTCCGAAAATGCTCACCAGGCACAGGCTCACCAACAGGAAGTAAATCCATCCGGAGGAAGTCTTCCCCAAAGCCTCCTGCAGGGCCAGCGACAACAGGACGGCACAGAACAACACCCCCAATACTCCGTGAGGCAGCGCGTAGAACATCTCCAGATCGCTGATATAGACCACCGCCGCATAGGAAAGGAGAGTGCCAATGACGCCTGCGGAAAAGTATTTTCCCGGTCGCCCCGCAGCTTTCCAGGCGGCCAGCCCTGCCAGTAACAGCAGAAACAAATGCAGTTGATATACCTCGTAGCCGCTCTTTTTCACGATCCACAGATAGAGTTGAATACATTCCGAGAGGGATACGGCCATTACCAGAAACACGGGAAGGCACTGCCGCCGTCCCCAGTCCGGATTTTTTTTCCGCACCGGGATCATGGCCAGAAGGCTCAGGGCCATGACAGGCGCCAGGAAAGCGCAGCCTCCCAACAGGTTGGTGAAAATTCCGGGCAGTTTGCCCTGGGTGGCACCGGAAAGTTCATGGGTCAGGTCAAAGTCCAGCAGGAATCTTACATTGCGCAGCAATTCCGCCGGATCCACATGGCGCAGGATAATACACGGCCATACCAGGGCACAGAGGGCGCATGCGCCGGTAAAGAGTCCTGTATCCCGCCATTTTTTCTGCCCGGAGGCCCTGTAAATATATACCAGAAAAAAAGGAAACAGAATGACGCAGGAGGGATAAGACAGCACTTCCAGGGCCATGCAGATACCTGCGGCAAAGACCAGCCAGGGTCTGTCCGTCTGTTCCCGGTCCCGCAGCAGATAGCCATGCATCAGACACAGCACGGTCAAAGTGAAGAACCATAGCTGCATATTGGAAAAGTCGGGAATCTGGATGATTTTGGGGACCATATTAAAGTAGATCAGAGCGCAGAGCAGGGCATATTTTTGATCCAGCAGGCGCGCCAGGACCCGGTAGAGGTACAGGCTGATCCCTGCCTGAATCAGAGTGGTGCAGACTCTGAGATAGAGCAGGATGCCCGTATAGGTCCCGGTGAGCGTTTTGTACACCCACATCAGGCCCGTGCACAGGAAAGCGGAAGTCTGGTGGGGCTCCCACATTTCTCTGAACAGGGCATCCCCCCGCAGGGTGCGGTAGCCCATCATAAGCTGATATTCCTCGTCCATGGTATAGTCAAAAAAGATCAGCTTCAGGGCGGCAAGAATACTCCCTGCCATAAGCAGTATAAAGATGCGTTTCCAGCATTTTGATGTCATATTGTGTCCTGCCTGTGAGTTCTATCCCCCCGGCTGGCGGGGAAGGATGTATCTATATCAATTTTGGGCATTTCAGTTCGGTGTATTTCGAGTTGGGACAATTCTACTTGGGTCATTTCTGTTTGGCTTAATTCGGTCCGGGATATTTCAGCCTGAGATTTTTTGTGGGTAATTTCCCTGGGTGCTGTTTCCCGGTCTATGATGAAAGGCGGTCTGGTCCTGGCGGCGTCCAGAGTGCGCCAAAGGTATTCTCCCAGAATTCCCAGCATCAGCAGGATCAGGCCTGACGAGCACAGAACCACGCACATCAGGGAGGACCAGCCGGCAATGGGGGTACCTTTGGTGAAATATTCCACCAGCACGCTGACAAACAGCACAACGGCCCCGATGTTAAAGACTATGCCCACCAGAGACATAAATCGGATGGGGACATAGGAAAAACTCATCATGGAATCCATTACCAGTTTGAACTTCTTGGCGAAAGTCCACCTGGATTCCCCCTTTTCCCTGTCCCTTCTGTCAAAATATACCATGTCTGTCTGAAAGCCGGCCCACAGTACCTGAAGGGTAAGACTGGAATTCTTTTCGCCCAGCCGCTCCAGCACCTGAATCACCTGGCGGTCAATCAGGTAGCAGTCACAGCCTCCGGCGGGCATACATTTATTAACGAACTTGCGGACCAGACTATAGTAAAGATTGGCAAAAAAGACCTTTACCCGGCTTTCGTCCCGGGATCTTCGAACCGCCAGCACCACTTTATTGCCCTTCTTCCAGCTTTCGAACATCTCCAGAATAAGTTCGGAGTCCTCCTGCAAATCAGCCTGTTTGGTCACGGCGCAGTCCCCGGTGCACACGGACAGGCCTGCCAGAAGTGCCGCGTGTTCCCCGAAGTTTCGGGACAGTTTTACCAGCCGCACATGGCTGTCCAGGTCCCGGATTTGGTTCATAATCTCCCAGGAACGGTCCTGGGAACCGTCATCCACCAGGACGATCTCATATGCTTCCAGCTTGTCCAGGATCCTGTTCCGCATGTCCTCATACAGATCCATCAAGGTATCTTCATTGTAATAGATGGGAACTATAATGGAAAGTTTACTCATGAGCCTTTCCCTCCATTTTTGCAAGTTCTGTCCGATATTCCTGATAGTCTCTTATGTATTCTGATGCGTCATAATGCCTGCTGGCCAGTACCAGAAGCACCGAATCCGGGGAGAAATCATACATATCCTTCCATACCATGGGCGGCAGATACAGGCCCATACGTGGGCGGTTTAACTCGATTACACGGGACTCCTTCCCGTTGTCTACCTTAACCTTGCTGGTGCCTGATACATTTACCAGTAGAAACTCTGTCTCCCTGTTGGCGTGCTGTCCCCGAACCACTTCCGAGTCCGATCCGTAGATATAAAAGACCCTCCTGATATCAAATGGGATGTCTGCGCCGTCTCCTTCGATCACCACCAGATTACCCCGTTGGTCTCCCAGGTCTTCGAATTCCAATATTTTATATTGTTCTTCCAGCTTCATGTATTCTCCTTTTTAATCATGTGCATTAGAAGAAAATCCGCCTGCAAAATTGTATTCGCAAGCGCAAAATGTAAAGCATTTATCCCGGAAAAGAGTTCAGCGCCTCTATTACAAATGTCTGCTCTTCCCGGGTCATTCCGTTATACAGGGGGAGGGACAATACGGTGTCCGCATATTCCTCGGCAAGTGGGTAATCTCCCCTTTGATGTCCCAAGTCCGCATAGGCTTCCGACAGATGGGGCGGTATGGGATAATGGATAATTGTGCCGATGCCCTGCCGTTCCAGATACTGCATCAGCCCTTCTCTCTCTTTGGTGCGGATTACATACTGATGCCACACGCTGTCACAGCCCGGTCTTACCTGGGGCAGGTGCAGCCGCTGGTTCTGCAGTTCCCGGGTATACCGGCAGGCCAGTTCCCTTCTCTCCGCCGTGAGTCTTGACAGATGCCTTAAGCGGACACGCAGCAGTCCCGCCTGCAATTCGTCCAGCCGGGAATTGGCTCCCACTACCTTGTTGTAATACCGCTTCTCACTGCCGTAATTGCGGTACATTCGCATGCTTTTGGCGAGTTCCTCATCATCGGTAATGATGGCTCCCGCATCTCCGAATGCCCCCAGATTTTTGGAGGGATAGAAGGAAAAGCAGCCGATCTCCCCGAATGTGCCCGTCATCTTGCCCTGGCAGCAGGCTCCATGGGACTGGGCGCAGTCCTCCACCAGGCGCAGACGATGCCTTTTGCAGACTTCCAGGATTTCTTCCATGTTCGCGGCCTGCCCGTACAGATGTACTACCAGAATGGCTTTCGTGCGCTCTGTCACAAGTTCTTCCAGCTTGGAAGCATCCATGTTGTAAAAAATGTCCGGTTCCACAAATACAGGCGTGGCCCCGTTGATGGTGATCCCCATCACACTGGCAATATAGGTGTTGGCCTGTACAATGACTTCGTCGCCGCTGCCGATGCCCAGGACTCTGAAAGCCAGCCACAGGGCGTCCAGGCCGCTGGCCAGGCCCACACAGTACCGGGAACCTGTGTATTGTGCAAATTCTTTTTCAAATTCCTGTACTTCCGGCCCCAGCACATACCATCCCGAGCGCAACACCTCCAGAGCCTTGGCTTCCAGTTCCTCCTGATATTGATAGAAAGCCCGATCCAGCCGATTGGGCATTATATTTCCGGCCATATAAAAGCCTCCCAATGCGCTTTTGCATTCAATAATAGCACAATTCGGGTATGTTTACAACAACGAAATCACACAAAGACCATCGGAAATAAAGAGCGGGATAAGCGGCGGCAATGGAAACGTTTCTGTAAATCGGAGGTCTGCAGAACATGAAAGGGAGACGAAACTACAGGGCCAGCCGATCCAGGCGGGTTCCCAGACAACTCAGCAGTTCATTGGTGATGGTGCCGCAGGTATCAGCCAGGCTGGCGGCGGAGATCTCTTCCCTGCCGTCCCGGCCGATCAAGGTGGCGATATCCCCGGGCTGGGTGTGGGGAAGGGCGGTTACATCCACCAGTAGCTGATCCATGCAGATTCTGCCGATGATGGGGACGCGCTGTCCGTGGAGCAGCACAGCTCCCCTGCCCTCTGAGAGGCTGCGGGGCAGACCGTCTGCATAGCCGATGGTGACGGTGGCAATGGAGGTGGGGCAGGAGGCGGTATAAGCCATATCGTATCCGGCAGATTCCCCCGGAGAAAGCCGGCGCACAGAAGCAACCCGGGCGCGCAGGGAGAGTACCGGGCGCAGCTGTTCCCCATAGGCGCAGGTGTCGGCGGCACTGCTCAACAGCCCGTACAGGGCAATGCCGGGGCGGGCGCAGTCCATATCCGGCAGAGGGTAACGCAGAATACCGTAGCTGGCCTGCAGATGAAGCTTTACAGAGGCATGGACAGATTCCCGGAACCGAAAACTCTCCTGCAGGGGCCTGAGTCCCAGCCGTTCAGTCAGGCGTCGGAAAGAGCCGATCTGGTTTTGGGTAAAGTTTCGAGAGGCATCGTCAACTCCGCCGGAAGCCGCCAGATGGCTGTACAGGCCGGTGATCCGCAGGCCGGGAAGGGCAAATATTTCCCGGAAACGTTCTTCCTGTTCCGCAGGTATCCCCAGGCGGTGCATGCCGGTGTCCGCAGCCACCTGTACCGGGAGCGGAGGCAGTTCGCCGGGGGATGTGGTCCGGGTCGGGTGCCGGTGTGTCCGGCCAACCGAACCGGGAGCGGAGGCAGTTTCCCGGGACTTTCTGTCCGGGGCGCATGAGCAGGAAAGAATGCTACGCCTGGAGGCGGAGCAGGCATAAGCACTCAGCGCCAGAGCATGGGCATGGTCTGCCACGGTCTGGGTCAAGGCATATTGGTCAAGCAGGGGAAACTGATCGGGATGGGTATAGCCCAGTACCAGTATTTCTCCGTCGATTTTCTGTCTGCGCAGTTCCACGCCCTCGCTGACACAGGCCACACAGAAGGAGCGGATGCCCAAAGTGCTTAATTCCCCGGCGATAAGCCCGGCTCCGTGGCCGTAGGCATTGGCTTTGACTACAGGCATCAGTTCACAGCGGGGGGGCAGCAGGGATCGCAGATATGTCACATTGTGTTCCAGGGCGTCCCGGCTGATTTCTATCCAGGCCCGGCTGAGAAAGATTTTTTCCGGTTCATTCATAAATATTGATTCTCCATAGAGTTTGAGTAGGGGCAACAGGGGAACCGGCGGGCCCGGATTCTCAGACACTGTGCTATTTTATAAGGAACGTTTCCGTCTGATCTCCGGCAGGGAAGTGAGCAGCCATGCCCCGGCCAGGGACAGCAGGCACACAGCCAGATAGTGCAGCAGACTGTGCTCCATCAGCGGAAGCAGATGGGGGAGCCGGGCGCAGATCCGTACCGCCACAATAACGGCGGGATGCAGGATATACACCAGAGTGGATATCTTGCGCAGCCTGGGGCAGGCAGGACAGTCGGTCCGCAGCAGAAGACCGTACAGGCAGTACATCACTGGAATCAGCAGCAGATACATGCTGTCGTGGCGCAGGGAGTCCAGATGGCGCAGCAGGAAGGCTTCGCCTGTCATGCCCAGCAGACCCAGCACCAGGCCCGCGCCCAGGGGGGCTTTGCCTGGTAGAGTCCTGGGGAGGGTTTGTGCAGGCCCTGCCTTTTCCCCAGGGCAGGAGGGGCGTCCGGGCGATGATTGGGGATGGACCAGATTTCCCATATGTGCCCCCAACAGCAGGAACACAGGGGCCAGGAATAATCCGTTGCGGGTGTGGGACCACAGTTGGAAGCCCAGGTCGCACAGGCTGCGCAGAGGGGGGAGATATTCGGTAAGCCCATAATAGCTGTCTCCCGAAAGTCCCAGCAGATACAGCGCCCCACAGGCTGCGGCCAGGGCCCGGGGGCCAAGGCGTCGGCTGAGGAGCCAAAGCAGGGTCATTCCCAGCATACAGGCGGGAAAATACCACAGATGATAGAAGGTGCCGTCCCACAACAGAAGCCGCAGAATTTTTCCCGGGGTGAGGGCCTGATAATGACCGGCGTAGATGCCCAGAGGCAGGTACAGCAGAATACAACCCAGGTAGAGCAGGCCTGTGCGGACCAGATAGCGCAACAGACGTCTTCCGGACCGCGCGCCGGGTTCCAGGACCCGGGGCAGCACGAACTGTCCTGTCACCATCAGAAAAAAAGGCACGGCTGCCCTTGCCAGCACCCGGGTAAAAAAGAAGTCGGCTTCCGGGGATACACAGGTCAGGGGAGAAGTGTGGATGGCTGCCACCAACAGGGCTGCCGCCAGGCGGAAACGGTCCAGTCCACCGGTATTTGTTTCTTTGTTCATGATTTACTCCTCTATGTCCACTGGGTCAACACAAAACCGTCCACATTGTTGCCGGATATCCGATAGGGAACGGCTTCGTTGACTTTTACAATCGTTTCTGCCGTGTCAGCCGGAATGTAGGATACGCAGATAGCGCGTCCCTTCATTCGGATACAGCAGGGGTGGAGGGGGCTGTCAAACTGTCGGATATATTCGGTATACTCCTCCAGGGTCTGTCCGTTCTCGGTCATGATCTTGGCATGGGGAATTCCCACATATCGGAAATGCCATGGTTCACAGCCAATCCCCGTGATATCTTCCTTTCCGGCGGGGTAGCGAAGAATAAAGCCGTAATCGGCGGCCTTTTGTTTGAACATCCCGCAGACGCCGGTGTCGGGGAAGTCCGGACAGATGAAGTCAATGGACTCCTGGCGAAGGCCCAGATCAATGGCCAGACCGGTCTGATGTTCACTGTGACCGGGCAGAGCCACATAGGTGCGGGTATATTCGGGGCCGTTCTCCAGCAGGCTGGAGTTCCAGATATTCTGCTGTTCCTCCAGGGAGCGCCAGCCGCTGACCGGAGCGATGGATTTCCAGCCGCCGATCTGCTGCATCAGTTCCCCCAGCAGGGTGGCGGCTTCCCGCTGCAGCTGCACGCCCGGCCCCACAGTCGAAAGTTCTTTCGGCATATTCCAGGCAGTTTGATGCCGGGGATTCACCAGGATCAAGGGCCCTTTGTGAACCTCTTCCTGCGTTAGCGTTATCTCTTTCATAATGGTTTTACTCCTTTTAATGCGTTTTGTAGGATCTCGATAAATCGGGGTTTCCACTTGTAGATCAGAGTATCCGGCAGCCCGTTTCTCCTTCTCTTTCACGAGAGGGGCAGGGACTGGCATCTCCGGCAAGCGCCTGGGAGAGAATACGATTCAACACTTCTGTGAAGGACAGTCCTGCGGCTTTCATCATGCCGGGATAACGGCTGTGCTCGGTGAAGCCGGGAATGGTGTTTACCTCGTTAAATACGATTTCTCCTTCGGGGGTCAGAAACAGGTCCACTCTGGCAAATCCGCTGCAGCCCAGGGCACGGTATACTTTTTTGGCAGCCAGTTTGATCTGATCTGCTTTGTGGACGGGAATTCGGGCGGGCACATGGATGGAGGAGGTTTTCAAGGTGTATTTCTCCGTATAGTCAAAAAATCCGCCCGACAATTCGATTTCATCCACTTCGCCGATGAACAGGTCGCGGGAGCCCAGCACGGCGCAGCCCACCTCGAAGCCGGGGACGGCCTCCTCCAAAAGAACCTCCCGGTCATGGAAAAACGCCTGCTCCACGGCGGCGGCCAACTGCCCGGGATGGACTGCCCGGGTGATTCCGAAGGACGACCCCGCCCGCACCGGCTTGACGAACAGGGGATAGCCCAGCGCCCGTCCCGCCGCCTCCAGGGCCTCCGGGGCCGCCCCCTGGTTGAAAACCGCGCCCCGGGGCATGTCCACCCCGGCCAGGGAGGCCAGAAGGTGGGCCCGGTGCTTGTCCATGCACAGGGCGCTGGACAGGGTGCCGCAGCCGATGACAGGGACCCCCGCCAGCTCCAGCAGGCCCTGCACCGTCCCGTCCTCCCCGTTTTTGCCGTGGAGGACGGGGAAGGCGGCGTCGAAGGAGACACGGCTGATCCGATCCCCCAGCAGGAGAAGCTGCCGCCTGTCCCGATCCGGGGCCAGGGCGCAGGGGGTGAGGCTGGCCGGATCCCGCTCCCAGCTCCCATCCCCGATGGCGGACGCCGGGCCCCGGTAGCACAGCCACTGGCCGGTCTTGGTGATGCCCACCATCAGGGGCTGGTATTTGTCCCGATCCAGGTGCTCCAGCACCGCCTGGGCGGACTGGAGGGAGACCCCGTGTTCGCTGGAGCAGCCGCCGAACAGCACTAAAATTGTCTTTCGCATGGTGAAAACCCCTTTCAGAGGCGGAAAAGCGCCCCGTTCTCTACCTCTTATGGTAGCAGAACGGGGCGCTTCCTGTTTGAAGGGTTTCCCGCGATTGTCTTGAAAAGCTCCTGCGAAATTC
>ERZ808044.1254-NODE-1254-length-15292-cov-3.465265_pt1 | contig 15292 bp, 12 predicted proteins | sample MGYA00380195_ERZ808044 | MGnify/ENA primary metagenome ERZ808044 (study PRJEB31490, sample SAMN06133423) | mouse gut metagenome | isolation source: Z7_2 | host: mice | place: China: Chengdu | collected 2015-05 ...
TGCACAAAAGTGTGCCTAATAGAAATCCGCCGGGAATTAAAATAATCCACCAGGAATTTGTCAAAAGGGCCTTTTCAGACAAAGAAAGCATACTGCCCCAGGAGATTACTTCAATGGGCAGCCCGATTCCCATGAAACTTAAAGTGGATTCTGCAATGATAGCATTGCGGATGTTCATAATAACCATAAACATAATAGAGGATATAAAGTTGGGCGTCAGATGTCTCCATAAAATGTAAAAAAAGCTGCCGCCCATACATTTTGCAGCAATTACATATTCGCTGCTGCGGAGCTGCCGCACTTCCATACGTACTACTTTTGCAATACTCATCCAACTGGTAATGCCAATGACTAAGGAAATGCTAAATACATTTGCTTTGCCTAAAATTGCCTGAATAAGCAACACCAGCAAAAGATTTGGCACACTGAGCAGTATTTCAGTAAGCCGCATCAGAAGGGTGTCTGCCCATTTTGGAGCATTGCCGCTGAATGCACCAATCAAAATTGCAATAAAGGTAGAAATTATGGTTGAGATAATTCCGATTAACAAGGAAATTCTTCCTCCGAACCAGATCATGGAAAAGATATCACGTCCCATAGTATCTGTGCCAAAAAGAAATTTCCTGTTTGGAGGAAGATTAAAACTGTTTAAATCCATGTAAGCAGGATCTTTTGTTGTTATTAAATTACAGGCCAGGCAGCCTGCGGTGATAAGAAAAAGCAAAACAGCAGAAAAAACAGGTTTTCCCTGATACCATTTTCTTTTTTGTACTGGTTCGCAAAAGGGAACCTGTTTTATTCCGACAATATCAAAGGATGCGTTCATATATACTCCCATATGCCCTTTGGCGGCATATAAATCAAAATTATATTTCAGAAGTTTCAACAATATTTTTGTCATGGGACTTAATGCGGGGATCAACCTTCTCACTGATTGACTGGCCGATCATATTACATATAATCACGAGAACACCGGATAGGATGCATAACAGCATTAATAAATTATAGTCCTTATATCTGGCACTTTCATAAGAAAGGGTACCAAGTCCGGGATAGGAAAAAACAGTTTCCACAATATAGGTTCCGCCTAAGATATGGGGAACTGAAATGGCCATAAGGCTGAAATAAGAAGGAAGGATATTGCGCAGGCAGTGTTTATACATGACACTGCTTTTTTTAAGCCCTTTGGATTTCGCCAGAAGCACATAATCGGCTCTTACTTCTTCAAGCAGCTTATTGCGTATCATGTAAGCGTAATACCATAGATGTGATGTCACCACAATGGTAAGCGGCAGGATCAGATGTATCACCCGGTCTCTAATGTCCGCTGCTTTTCCTATGGTGTAGGCACCGCTGCTGGGGAGCCATTTTAAGTTTATGGAAAAGATCAAAATCAAAACCAAAGACAGCCAGAATTCAGGAATACAACTGGTAATTGTACCTATTTTACAAATAATCCGGTCTGCAAGCTTATCTTCCTTCCAGGCACAGAGGACGCCGAGAAAAAGAGCAAGCAGGAAAATTAAAAGAAATCCTGTGCCGCCTAAAAGTAAGGTGTTGCCAATACGTTCTTTGATTACCTCGGTTACATTTATTTTGTATTTATAAGAAATGCCAAAGTCTCCATGCAGAGCATTTCCAAGCCAGCGGGCATATTGAACGTAAACAGGATCATTTAATCCAAGCTTATTTTCGGCCCATATCCGTTCCGCAGAACTCATTTTTTCAACCCGGTCTCCGTAATAAGATATCAGTGGATCGCCAGGGGCCAGACGGGAAATATAAAATACAATTACTGAAAGAAGAAATACACTAAATAGAAAAACTATTATTTTTTTCAAAAGATAAAGGGGCAGGTTTGGTCTGGTCAATGCAATGTTCTCCTTTTCACAGATCATTTTTTCAAATGTTATATGTGTTCTGCCCCGCTTTTTTGGGGACAGGAACAGGAATGGCGGACAAAAGCGCTTTTGTATAAGGGTGCTGGGGATTTTGAAATAATTCTTTTACAGGTGCCGCCTCCACCAGCTTTCCCTGATACATTACGCCTACCCGGTCACATAAAAATTCAACCATTGCCAGATCGTGGGTAATAAACAGGAAAGAAAATCCATGTTCTTTCTGAAGATGTTTGAATAGGTTGATAATTTGTGCCTGGATGGATACATCTAATGATGCCACAGGTTCGTCTGCAACCAGTAGCTTTGGCTCCATAGATAATGCTCTGGCGATTGCGACACGCTGCCGCTGGCCGCCGGAAAGCTGGGCGGGGTATTGATCCAGATAATCTTTATCCAGTCCTACATAATGCATTTGAAATTCCACTTCTTTTCGGCAGGTTTCTCTGGGCGGTGTGACGTGCTGAATTTTCATAGGTTCCGCAATAATATTAGCTACTTTCATTCGTTCGTTTAAACTGGAAGCAGAATCTTGAAAAATAAGCTGTCTTTCCCTTTGGAGGATTTTTTTATTTTTTTGAAAATCTTTTTTGCAGCAGGTATCTATGCCTTTGTAAAAAATTCGGCCTCTTTGGGGAGCGTAAATGTTCATAATACAGCGTGCAATCGTTGATTTGCCAGAACCGGATTCACCTACCAGTCCAAATATTTCGCCCTGACGAATCTGGAAGGAAACGTCGTCTACTGCTTTGATGGAGAACTTTTTGTCTATAGTAAAAGTATGAGATAGGTGCTGCACATCCAGAAGTACTTCTTTTTTTGTATCTGGTGCTTTGCCCCCCATGTATTCTCCGGTTTTCTGACTTGTCAAAGACTTTTTGGGAAAAGACAAAGTTTTCTGACCGCTAAAATCCTCTGGAAGCTTCATAACCGGCGGGGCAATTTTCGGGGCACGTTTATCTAAAAGCCATGTGGCTGCATAATGGGTATCGGTAATGGGGAACATGGGAGGGGCCTGTTCATAATCAATTGCAAGGGCATATTCATTGCGGCATGCGAAGGCATCGCCTTTTGGCGGAAAAATAAGATTAGGCGGCATACCTTTAATGGTGCGCAGCTCATCCCGGCCTTTGGAAAAAGCCGGGAGTGCCTGCATAAGCCCCCAGGTGTAAGGATGTCTGGGATCATAAAAAATTTCTTCAGTTGTGCCGATTTCCACAATTTTTCCGGCATACATGACTGCGATCCGATCAGCAGCTTTTGCAGCAACGCTCAGGTCATGAGTCACAAAAACAGTGGCGGTTCCCAGCGTCTTTTGTATTTTGCGAAGCAGATCTAAAATTTGCGCCTGAATGGTTACATCCAGTGAGGTGGTAGGTTCATCTGCAAACAAAATCTGAGGGTTTCCGGCAAGGGCAATGGCCATAACGCTGCGCTGCCTCATGCCGCCGGAAAAGTGATAAGGATACAGTTTTTTACGCTCTTTTGGATGGTCGATTCCCACCAGCGTCATGAGTTCTATTACCCGTTGGTCCAAGTCCTTTTGGGAAATCTTGGGTTGATGTACTTTTACTGCTTCTGCAATTTGTGAGCCAATGGTCATGGTAGGATTTAAAGAGGTCATAGGATCCTGAAAAATCATGGAAAACAGCTTTCCACGCAGTTTATGCATATCCCGTTCTTTATAGTGGGTAATATCCACGCCATTTACGAAAATGCTTCCGGTTTTGATTTTAGCGGAAGAACATAAAAGCCTCATAATGCCTTTGCACATAACGCTTTTTCCACAGCCGGATTCTCCCACAACGGCCAGTACTTCACCGGGCTTTAAGGAAAAGCTGACGTCCCTTACCGCCTGTATTTCTCCCTTGGGGGTAAAAAAACTGATGGATAGGTTTTGAATTTCAAGTAAAGCTGACATGTTTTCTCCCTTCTAATCCCCATGCATATCGCAAGCTTGCTTGCGATACTGCTTAAATAGAAAATTGAAAAATTTCTGATTTTTCAACTTAAAACCTTTTATACCGCGTCTGCCATCAGGCATACTTATAGAAGCTGAGGGCTGTATTCCCCTTTATATTCAATCTGTGATGGTCCACTCAGCAACATTCCAGAAAATACCTACGCCATGATGTCCCATTACAGTGTCAGGAGATATGCCCTGAATGGAAGAGCTGGCAACATAGTTGGCATCCACATAGCAGATAAATGCAAAAGCAGGATCATTTGCCAGTTCTGCTTGGAAGTTATCGTATGCTTTAGCGCGTACTGCCGGATTATCAGATTGTCTTGCCTCGGTCAGGTACTGATCCACTAAGGGATTGGAATAGCCGCTGTAATTGGCGCCTTTGTCGGTTCCAAACACCTTATAGGTATGGTCGTCTGCGTCAAAGGGACTGCCCCAGCCGATGAGATAAGCCATTTGTCCGCCCCAGTCTACCTGTGCCGGGATATCCACACTACAGTCAATGCCTGCCTGGCGGAGCTGCTGGGAAGCTGCCAGTGCAATATCAATACGTACCTGATCTCCTGCGCCTACGCTGATAACAAAACCGATTACTTCGCCACGTCTTTCATAAAATCCGTCAGAATTTATTGTGCAGCCTGCAGTTTCGAGAATTTCCTTTGCTTTTTCAGGGTTGTAGTCATAATGCTCTACAGCTTCATTATTATAGATATTGCGCTGTAGCGGACCATAGGCAGGAATACCCTGTCCAAGCAAAACTGCATCAATAATGGATTCCCGGTCAATGGCATAGCAGATGGCGGGAATAATATCTTTATTTTCAGTCCAGTATTCATTTTGGAAGTTAAAAAGGATACCCCGATAATCCGAAGTTTTCATATCGTAGCAGGTATAACCTTCTTTTTCGGAAAAGGTCTGTGCATCCTTAGGCGTAAGCAAGGCCAGATTCAGTTCCCCTGATTCTATCTGCATGGCTTTAGCGTTGTCGTCAGGAACGATTTTAAAAATAATTTTGTTTATGTTTGGCACACCTTTAAAATAATCTTCATTTTTTACAAGAGTGATTGCCTGCCCAACGTCCCAGCTTTCCAGCTTATAAGGACCTGTTCCGATAGGATTGCGGAAGTAATCGGATTCCTGCATATCCTCGCCAGAAAGCAAATGTTCTGGAAGGATAGCCATAGTCATATAATCGAGGAAAGCAACATTGGGGGCAGAGAGCCGGAAGGATATTGTATTTTCATCAATGACGGTAATTTCTTCCACATCTTCGTAATTGGGACTGTTTTCTGATCCATTTTCCGGGTTCATGATTGCTTCAATGGTAAATTTCACATCATCTGCGGTGAAGGCTTCTCCATCATGCCATTTTACCCCTTCTTCCAAGTGAAAAGTATAAGTGCAGGAAGCTTCATCAAATTCCCAGCTTTTTGCAAGTCCGGGAATGACTTCGTTTTTGCCATTATGTGCAGTCAGGCCGTTGAAAATCAGAATATTAATCTCGCCATGCTCGTCCATAGCAGGATTGATTCTGGTGTAATCACCGCTGCCATAGATGAGGGTGTCAGAGGCATTTGTTTTTGAAACGGATGTGTTGGCCAAAGCTTGTGAACCAGACGTATTGTTTGATGTAGATGATGCACCGCAGGCAGATAGATTTAAAAGCATCAAAATTACCAGCAGCAAAGAAATTGTTTTTTTCATAGAATAGATTCCTCCTGAAAGCTGAATTTTTCCTGTAAGTAAACAACGGATGCCATGCTTTGCAAACCATCCTTATGTTAAACAACGGATGCCATGCTTTGCAAACCATTCTTATGTTAAACAACGGATGCCATGCTTCGCAAACCATCCTTATGTAAATAAAAAACATACAATCCCATTCGTGGAGATTGTATGCCTTCATGTACATACTTTATCAGGAATATTTTATTATTTGGTCATACAGGAACTTCGGCTCCTAAAAGAGGCTTCATGCCGCTTAACAAAACCTACTATATCATAAAAAGGAAAAACTGGCAAGCAGGATTCAAAAAGGAGTGCGGAAATCAATTTTAATCAATTTTTGGTAAAAAGGCTATTAGATATATTTTTCAATTTCTTTTATAACACCATCTATGAGTTTTGCCAGCGATAGGTCGGGTACGCCTACAATGTAATTGTTGCAATGATTTACAGGGATTAAAATCCGCCTGGCATTGCTCTGCCCCACTGCAGCAGCCATCTTGGGAGTAATCTCCCCCATGAGGGAATCTGCGATTACAATTCCTATTGGGCCGACGATCAGATCTGCATTGCGGCAGCAGACGATAACGGAGTTTTCTCCGGTGGCGGCATTGTCAGCTCCGGCTTTTAGCATTGCAGATGTGGCAGTGCTGTTAGTGCCCACAGCCGTAACAGACTGTGTTGGAAAGCTTTTTTTCACAGCAGAGATGATCTGTCTGCCGATGCCTCCGCCTTGTGCGTCAATTACCAATAGATTCATTTCTTGTCCACCTTTCTTACGTAATGACTCATTATAGCACAGGATTATGGGCAAGTCTATTTTTACATAATCATATATCATAATAGCTTGATCTTGATATTTTGCAAGATTGCAGGACAGATGCAAACTCTCTTGACATACCAACGTATATTTATATAGAATGAATACACCAAAAGACAGACTAGGAGGAAGCACTATGTATTTTAAAAGTGTGATAGATCAGGATAGGAGCGCGGTAGTTATCTGTAATTTACAGCATGAGATCATTTATATGAATCCGGCAGCGGTTAAAAATTACGAAAAATGGGGCGGTGAAAAACTGGTAGGACAAAGTCTTTTAAACTGTCACAATGAAGAATCAGGAAAAAAGATCAGGCAGGTGGTGGACTGGTTTGCTGCATCTAGCGAGCATAATATCTTATACACATCTCATAATGAAAAGCAAAATAAGGATGTCTATATGGTGGCCCTTAGGGATGGAGGGAAGCTGATTGGTTACTATGAAAAGCACGAGTACAGAAATCCCGAGACGATGAAGATGTATGATTTTAAACAGGATTGAAACAAAAAAGGCGGAGATGGGTTTTATGGAGAAGAAAATGAAGTTTACCAGAGCATCAGAGGATGATAAAAATGAAATTCTGGATTTATACCGGTCTTTGACAGGGACAGAGTTTTGTGCATGGACTGAAAATTATCCGGGAGAAGCTGATATAGAAGGAGACTTATCCAGAGAGGGGCTTTTTTGTCTTAAGGATGAAAGGGAAATGATTGTGGGTGTGATTTCCATTGATCAGGACGAGAATGTTGAAAAGCTGTCCTGCTGGTCGGAAAATTTACAGCCTTCAGCAGAATTATCAAGGGTTGGCGTAAGTATTGAAAATCAGAATCAGGGGATTGCAGGTAAATTATTATGTTATGGCATGGAGGAGTTAAGGCGGCGGGGAAAGAGAAGCGTACATTTACTGGCATGTAAGACTAATAAAAAAGCTCTCCGTGTTTATGAAAAATTAAATTTTAATATTGTGGGAGAATGCGAGATGTATGGAGAAGAGTGGTGGTGCTTTGAAAAGGCTTTGTAAGGGCAATAAGACAAAATAATGAAAAAAAGAAGCAAGATATATAAAAGAGATAAGAGGTTAGAGAGGGGCAAGGGCTTGACAAATAAGCCCTTTTTTTGTAATATAATAAAGATTGTTGGAGGGGCGATGGTGGTTGAGCTGTGTCACACTATGGTTCTTTATTTTTCATATTGAAAAGAAGTTAATAGAAAGCAAGTAAATATGGCTTTTTATATAAAGGGTGCCCTGCACTGCAAGATATCCATATACACGGTTTTTGGATATGATGTGTTGCAAGACATCCGTTGTTTGGGAAGGAGACTTTAGCATGTTAAAGTATGTGGCGAAACGAATATTGCTTGCAATCGTTACCATATGGGCGGTTGGCACTCTTACGTTCTTTCTGATGAATATGGTTCCCGGCGGGCCATTCCTGTCAGAAAAAGCGATCAGTCCTCAGGCAACGGCGGCGTTAGAAGCGAAATATGGTCTGGATAAACCATTGCTCCAGAGGTATTTTACTTATATGACAGATGCATTAAAAGGAGATTTTGGAGACAGTTTAAAACAGAGGGGACGTACTGTTATGTCTATTATCAAGATGAAGTTTCCGGTATCAGCCAGGGTAGGCGGTATTTCTGTTCTTGTTGCCCTCTGTCTGGGAATTCCCTTAGGATGTATTGCTGCTTTAAAAAGAGGAAAATTTCTTGATAGTCTGATCAGCGTACTTTCCACTTGTGGGATTGCAGTTCCAAGCTTTGTGGTATGTACCTTGCTAATGTATACGCTGGGGGTGAATCTAAAACTCCTTCCAACGATGGGGCTTACAAGCTGGAAGCATTATATTATGCCTGTGATTGCACTATCTTTTTATCCCACTGCTTATATCATGAGGCTGATGCGTTCCTCTATGCTGGATGTGTTGGGACAGGACTATATGCGTACCGCAAAGGCAAAAGGCGTGGCAGGATTTTGGATTTTGTTTAAACATGCAATGAGAAATGCGATTCTTCCTGTAGTTACTTATGTGGGTCCTATGCTGGCTTATACTGTGACAGGAAGCTTTGTTGTGGAAAAGATTTTTGTTATCCCTGGGCTTGGCGGAGAGTTTATCGGAGCTATCAGTGGACGTGACTATACACTGATTATGGGAACTACAATTTTTCTGGCTACTTTGATTATTATTATGAATGTAGTAGTTGATATTGTCTACAAGCTGGTAGATCCCCGTATTAATTTGAAGTAAGGAGCAGATTATGAAACAGAACCCATTAAGTTTTCAGTTAAATCTAAAACCGGAGGATTTTCTTCCGGCTACCGAGGAAGAAAAGCAGAGTCAGATTATCATGCGCGAAAGCGTAGGCTTTTGGAAGGATGGGATGCGCCGCCTTGTAAAGAATAAAGTTGCTATGGTAAGTCTTGTGATTATTATTTTTGTTATGTTTATTTCCTTTATTGTTCCGATTTTTTATCCCTATAATTATAAAGAGCAGTTTAAAGGTGCAAATCACCTTGCCCCTATGGAGTATTCCGCTGAGGAACAGGCTAGAATTGATGCAGGAGAAAAGGTTTTTCCCCACATTTTTGGAACCGATAAAATGGGGCGCGATTATGCCATTCGCGTTATGATGGGAAGCCGCATTTCCCTGATCGTAGGTTTGGTTGCGACTGCAATTATTCTGGTGATCGGATCTATTTATGGTTCCGTGGCAGCATTTTTTGGCGGCTGGGTAGACTTGATTATGATGCGTATTGTAGATATTATTTATACCATACCGGACATTCTTTTAATTGTACTTTTGTCCTTTGCATTGAAAGCACCCCTGGAAAATCTGAAAAGTGTACCGGGCTTTTCCTGGGTAGGCGTGGTAGGCGAGAACCTGATCAGTATTTTTATTGTATTTGCCCTTCTTTACTGGGTAGGTATGGCGCGTATGGTAAGAAGCCAGATCCTGACTTTAAAAGAAAGTGAATATGTAACAGCGGCAAGAGCGCTGGGGGTTAAGAATGGAAAGATTATTAGAAAGCATCTTTTAACAAACTGCATCGGTACATTGATTGTAACTACCACATTGCAGATTCCTTCTTCCATTTTTACGGAAAGTTTTTTAAGTTTCCTTGGGATGGGGGTGGCAGTTCCGCTGCCTTCTTTGGGAAGTCTTGCAAGTGACGCTTTGAACGGTATCAATACTTATCCCTATCTGCTTTTTATTCCGGCAGCGCTGATCAGCCTTATTATTTTAAGTTTTAACCTATTTGGGGATGGACTTCGGGATGCATTTGACCCGAAATTAAAACACTAGGAAAGGCGGTTTGGGAATATGTCAGATTATCTTGTTGATATAAAAAATGAGCGGCTTTCTTTTTTCACTCCGGCAGGAGAGGTAAAAGCACTGAATGATGTTTCCATTCATTTGAAGCAGGGCGAGGTGCTGGGAGTCGTGGGAGAGAGCGGTTCCGGTAAATCTGTAACAGCTTACAGCCTGATGGGGCTGACTGCCCATCCGGGCAAGCTTCTTGGAGGAAGTCTTTACTTTAATGGTCATCAGATTGAACAGTTGTCAGAAAAAGAAATGCGTAAGATCAGGGGAAATGAGGTATCCATTATTTTTCAGGACCCCATGACCAGTTTAAACCCTGTTTATACTATAGGAAACCAGATTATGGAGGCAATTCTGCTCCATACCAATAAAACAAGAGCGCAGGCAAAAGAAAGAGCAAAGGAGCTGCTTGAACTGGTAGGAATCAATGAGCCGGAAAAGAGATTAAAGCAGCATCCTCATGAATTATCCGGCGGTATGCGCCAGAGAGTCATGATTGCCATTGCACTTGCCTGTGAACCTAAGCTTCTAATTGCAGATGAGCCCACTACAGCTCTTGATGTGACCATTCAGGCACAGATTCTTGAACTAATGGTGGAACTGAAAAATAAGCTTGGCATGGCGATTATCATGATTACCCATGATCTTGGCGTGGTTGCCAGCATGTGTGAGAGAATTGCGGTTATGTATGCAGGCAGGATTGTGGAATATGGCACGGCCGAAGATATCTTTTATCATCCGAAGCACCAGTATACCAAAGGATTGATCCGCTCCATTCCAAGGCTGGATACCAAAGATCATGAGAGACTGGTACCTATTGAGGGAACGCCGGTGGATATGCTGAATCCGCCTAAGGGATGTCCTTTTGCACCCAGGTGTGAAGCATGTATGAAGATCTGTTTAAGACAAATGCCTCCGGTGACCAATTTTGGAGAAGTGCATTACACCCAGTGCTGGCTGAACCAGAAAGAAGAATTTGAGACTTCATCTCATGAGAAAGGAGCCGCAGATGAGTGAGAAATTAGTTCAGGTAGAGCATTTACGCCAGTATTTTCCAGGCGGCGGTTTTGGTAAAAATAAAAAGTATATCCAGGCGGTAGATGATGTTTCCTTTACCATTGACAGAGGCGAGACTTTAGGACTAGTGGGAGAATCTGGCTGTGGAAAAACCACTACAGGACGTACACTACTTCGGTTATATGAGCCCACAGACGGACGTTTTCTTTATGACAATGAAGTGATTTTTGACGTGGAGAAGAAGCAATATGCAGATATGCTGCCTTTCAGGAAAAAAATGCAGATCGTATTTCAGGATCCTTACGCAAGCCTTGATCCACGTATGACCATCGGTGATATTATAGGGGAGGCCATTGATGTTCATAAGATGGCTTCCAGTAAGAAAGAAAGATATGATATTATCATTGAAATGTTAAGCCATGTAGGTCTTAACTCTGAACATGCTAACCGTTATCCCCATGAGTTTTCCGGTGGGCAGAGACAGCGTGTTGGAATTGCAAGAGCCCTTGCAGTAAGGCCGGAATTCATTGTCTGTGATGAGCCCATCTCAGCTTTGGATGTATCTATTCAGGCACAGGTCATTAACATGTTTGAAGATTTGCAGGCAGAGATGGGGCTTACTTATTTGTTTATTGCCCATGATCTTTCTGCGGTGAAGCATATATCCAATCGGATTGGGGTTATGTATTTAGGAAGAATGGTAGAACTTGCAGACAGTTACGAGTTGATCAGCAGGCCCCTTCATCCATATACCAAGAGTCTGATTTCAGCGATTCCTGTTGCAGATCCTAAGAGGGCAAGAGAAAGCCAACGTATCGTGCTGGGGGGAGATGTTCCAAGTCCCTTAAATCCTCCTTCAGGATGCCGCTTTAGAACCAGATGCCCTTATGCAGATGAAAGGTGCGCCGCTGAGACACCAGAGTGGAAAGAATTGGAAAGAGGACATTTTGCAGCCTGTCATCATATTGACAAGTGTAATTAAATGTGGTAAACCGATATAGATGCTTAAAAAGAGTCTGTATTGTTTTATAAAAAAATAATTTTCAAGAGGAGGACGAATTATGAAAAAGAGAGTACTTGCACTCTTGCTGACAGCAACCATGATTCTTGGCCTTACAGCCTGCGGCGGAAAAGACACACCAGCAGCAGATGGGGGGGCAGATAGTGCACAAACTACTACAGAGTCTGGCACAGATAATGAAGATGCTGCCGGTACAGAGACATCAAGCGGAGAGAAGATACTTTCCGTTCAGGTAGGACCTGATCCTGAGACCATTGATCCTGCATTAAATTCAGCAGTAGATGGCGGTAACATGTTATTACACTCATTTGAATGTCTTTTGGCAGTAGACGAGGACGGACAGTTGATTCCCGGACAGGCAGAAAGCTGGGAGACAAGTGAAGACGGTCTTACATGGACTTTCCATTTAAGAGATGGATTAAAGTGGTCTGACAGTTCTGATTTGACAGCAAAGGATTTCGAGTATAGCTGGAAGAGAGTGTGTGATCCTATGGTAGCAGCTCCTTATGCAGAAACCGTACTTGGAATGGTAGCTGGTTTTGATGAAGCTATTACAGGTGATTTGGATGCACTTCAGGTAGTTGCACAGGATGACAAGACACTGGTTGTTACTTTGAAAAATCCTTGTTCTTACTTTGGAAGCCTTGCAGCATTTGCTACCTTAAGCCCTGTTCAGCAGGCAACTGTTGAAGCAAATGGGGACGCATGGGCAACAGCAGCAGAAACTTATATTTCTAACGGACCTTTCTATATTTCAGAGTGGGTACCCGGTTCTCATATCCTTATGAGCAAGAACCCTAACTACTGGAATGCAGATGCAATCAAATTAGATGGTATTAAATGGAACCTGATCGAGGATGACAATGCATCCTTAAGTGCATACCAGACAGGTGAAGTTCTGATGATCAAGAGCGTTCCGGCAGAAGAAATTCCTTCTTTGAGAGAAAATAGCGATTTCTATGTAGATCCTATTATCGGAACCTATTACTTAAGCCTTAATACTGCAAGAGCGCCTTTTGATGATGCAAGAGTACGTAAGGCATTAAGCCTTGCAATTGACCGCGACTATGTGGCAAATACCCTGATGCAGGGTACTTATTCACCTGCATATAATTTTATGGGGCCCGGCTGGGTTGACACAGACGGAAGTCAGTTTATTGATAATGCAAACGGCGGCCAGGCATATATTTCAGAAGATTATGAAGCAAACCTTGAAGAGGCAAAGCAGCTCTTAGCAGATGCAGGTTATCCGGATGGAGCAGGCTTCCCTTCTATCGTTTACTCAACCAATGACCAGGCTTATCACAAGGTAGTTGCTGAATACCTGCAGGAAGCATGGGCACAGCTTGGCGTTGACTGTAAGGTAGATGTTGTAGAATGGGCAAGCTTTACACCTATGAGACGTAACGGTGATTATGATTCTTCCCGTAACGGATGGGTAGGAGATTACAGTGATCCTTCCAATATGCTGGATCTGCTTTACTCCACCAACGGCAATAATGATGGTAAGTTTAGCAATGCTGAATATGATGCAGCTATAGAGCTTTCCAGAACGACACTGGATGCAGCAGAGCGTTCACAGGCACTTCATACAGCAGAAGATATTCTGATGGAAGAAGCAGGATGTGTTCCTGTAGCTTATTACAATGACTTCTGGTTACAGAGTGATAAGATCACAGGTTCCTGGCATTCACCTTATGGATACTGGTACTTTATGTACGCAGATATTGCTGAATAAGCATTCCTACAATGAAATAAAAACCAATGAGCAGGTGCAATTTTATATTGCACCTGTTTTTTTAGCAGGAAATGTGGCCTCGTGCGGAAGAGGGGGAGCGGAAAACAGTTATCATCCGGACGCCTGACTATAAAATAATCTATATTTGCTTACAGATGCATTAGAATATATTTGCAAATATAATAGAAATTTGCTATATTGTATCTTGATAGGGGAGTGACAGGCGGAGGTTGACAATGAACACCAAAAAAACAATATTAATTGTTGACGATATTGAGATTAATCGTGAAATTTTGACGGAGATTTTTAAAGCGGATTATGAAATTATAAAGGCATGCAATGGAGTGCAGGCGGTTGAGATTATAAACAGCCACCCTGATATATCAGCAGTCTTACTTGATTTGATTATGCCGGAACTGGATGGGTTGGGTGTGCTCCGGGAATTAAATAAAAATGGAAAGATTGACAGGCTGCCAGTTTTTTTGATTACCGCAGAAAACAGCAGGGATATGCTGCTGGAGGGATATCACTTAGGGGCGGTAGATGTGATCACCAAGCCCTTTATCGCACACTTTTTAGTCTGCCGCGTTAACAATGTAATTGAATTGTACGAACATAGAAATGAGCTTGAGAGAAAAGTAGCGGAGCAGGTAGAGCGCTTGAACCGGTTTAATCAGTCTATGATAGAAACTCTTGCAACACTGATTGAATTCAGAGACTGTGAGTCGGGAGAGCATGTAAGGCGGATCTGCGGCCTTACAGGAACCATTATGACCGAGGTGAGCAATACATATCCCGAATATTACCTGCCGAAAGTGGAAATTGACAAGATCGTGTCCGCTTCCATCCTTCATGATGTGGGCAAAATTTCCACGCCTGATAGCATTTTAAATAAACCTGGAAAGCTGACCAAAGAAGAATTTGAAATTATGAAGCAGCATACAGTACAGGGATGCGAAATTTTAAAAAGCGTTTATGACATTATGGATGAAGAAACCTATAATTACAGCTATGATATCTGCAGGCATCATCATGAAAGATGGGATGGCCGGGGATATCCGGATGGACTTAAAGGTGATGATATCTCCATATGGGCCCAGGTGGTATCGGTGGCAGATGTGTATGACGCACTCACATCTGAAAGAGTTTACAAAAAAGCCTTCAGCCATGATGAGGCTATGAGAATGATAAAAAATAATGAATGCGGGGTATTTAATCCAAAGGTGTTAAATGCTTTTGCTACAGCAATTGAAAGAAAAAGAGGTCAGATGGAAGCAGAGAAAAGCGAGGGATAATAAAACCGGAGCGGCTGAAACATTTCTTACAGGGCAAGGTATATAGAAATATGTACCCTGCCTTTTTATGCATCTTGCAGTGTACATTTATGATGGATGAAATACGAGGCAGAGCGTCTCTTAGGGAGCAATTACGATTTACTTATAGATGTATCCCTTCCCGATGGCACCTGCTTTGCATTCTATGAAAAGGTTCGGAAGAATTCTCAGGTTCCCATTATTTTTCTGACTGCAGCAGATGAGGAAACCAGCGTTATCATGGGGGTGGACATGGGAGGCGATGATTATATTACAATAAAATTTTGTTTCTTCTCTAAAGTCTGGAAGAAAATGTCCGATACAAATAGTGAAGTTAAAAACATGATGAAAATTAATAATGGAAAAATCCACGGAAGGAGGAATCCGAATGCGTATAGAGGCTTATACACAGGTTCAGGGATTATACGATACAAAGAAAACAACAAAGCCGCAGGCTAAGAGCAATACAAGT
>ERZ808044.1258-NODE-1258-length-15216-cov-3.484444_pt1 | contig 15216 bp, 12 predicted proteins | sample MGYA00380195_ERZ808044 | MGnify/ENA primary metagenome ERZ808044 (study PRJEB31490, sample SAMN06133423) | mouse gut metagenome | isolation source: Z7_2 | host: mice | place: China: Chengdu | collected 2015-05 ...
TCACTTCTGATAAGGACTTTTCTCCCGACTTTCAGGACAGGCAGTTTTCCCCATTCCACAAGGTTTCTCATAGTATTCCTGCCGATCCCTGTATATTCAGAAGCCTCTCCTATTTTCAGTGCGATCTTTGTTTCTGCCATCTGTTCACCTCCCATCAGCTTGCATTATGCAATTTTTATTTCTTATACTATATCTCTTTTATATATTTCTGTCAAGCATTACGAAATAGTAATAAGCATCTGTAAATTGCATATTGCAATAATATTTCTGATATGATATAGTAATATCATACCGAAAAAGGAGACATATGAGGATGAAAGATAAGGAATTACGCAGGCTGATTGGCAGCAGGGCAAAACAGCGGAGATTGGAGCTTAACCTGAAACAGCCTTATGTTGCGGAGAAAATGGGAGTGACACCTTCCACTATCCAGAGATATGAGGCAGGAACGATAGACAATACCAAAAAGCTGGTTCTGGATGGTCTGTCAGAAGCTCTTCATGTATCCGTAGAATGGCTCAAAGGAGAAACGGACGAATACGAGACAGATATTACGGATACGAGGGAATTGCAGATCCGCGATGCAGTGAAAAGTATTCTGGACAGGCTCCCTTTTGGCCTTGAAGGTTCTGAATCAGATTTTTCTAAAGACCTGCTTCTGCTGATGTTACAGGAGTACGGGCTGTTTATGGATTCATTCCAGCTTGCATGCAGGAACTTTAAAGGAGATACGGAAAATTCCAGCATAGCTGCCACGATAGGTTTTGAATCCGGTAAGGAGTATAACGAGGTCATGTTCCTGCGCGAGATTACCCATTCCATCAATGCTTTTAATGACATTGCAGACATTATAAGGCTTTACACCAAAAAGCCGGAAGCAGCGGCACAGCGGCTTGCAAATCTTTTATCAGAAATATCCGGATCGGTATAGTTAGGCAACCGGCGTTATGATACAATGGATACAGCTAGGTCAGACAGCCCGCAGTGCTGGATGGCAGCTGGCTGGCTTATGGATGCATCCATAAGATATTAATACGCAGAAAGCATTTCATCAGTTCCGATTGCCCGATATCGAAAGGAGAACGATTATGGCAAAAGGTTCTGTAAGAAAAAAAGGAAAGAAATGGTACTACCGCTTCTATGTAGAGGACGCAAGCGGAAATCTGGTACAGAAAGCAAGAGTGAAACGGAAAAGCTGTTAAGAAAGGCAATGAAGGACTATGAAAGCAAAAAATTCATTGCAAAGGCTGACAATATCACGCTTGGGGAACTGCTTGACATATGGGCGGAGGAAGAACTCAAGGTTGGCACACTCAGCAACGGTACAGTGGAAAATCACCTTGGCGCTATCCGCTGCATTAAAAAGCACCCGATTGCTGACCGCAGGCTGAAAACCGTAACAGCGGAACATTTACAGACATTCCTTGATTTACTTACTTTCGGCGGCACTTACCCAGACGGAACAGTGAAAAAGGGCATGAGCAAGGATTATATCCATTCCTTTTCAGCAGTTTTACAGCAGTCATTCCGTTTTGCGGTATTCCCAAAGCAGCTGATTACGTTTAATTCGATGCAGTATATTAAGCTGAAACGCAAGGCTGAGGAAGTGGATTTATTTTCAGAGGAAGATGCGGGGCAGGCGGGAACACAGCCCATTTCCCACGAGGACTACGAAAAGCTGATTGCTTATCTGGAAAGGAAAAATCCCCCTGCGGTTCTGCCGATACAGATAGCCTGCTATGCAGGCCGCAGGATCGGCGAAGCATGCGGGCTGACCTGGCAGGACATCAACCTTGAAGAACAGTATCTTACAGTAAAGCGCAGTGTCCGCTATGACGGTGCAAAGCACAAAACGATTATCGGACCGACAAAACGCAAAAAAGTACGGACTGTTGATTTCGGGGATACCCTTACCGTCATTCTGAAAAAGGCAAGGAAAGAACAGCTTAAAAACCAGATGCAGTATGGGGAACTGTACCACCGCAATTACTACAAAGAAGTGCATAACAAAAACAGGATTTACTATGAGTATCACAGCTTGGAAAATACGCAGGAAGTTCCGGCAGATTACAATGAAATATCATTTGTCTGCATAAGACCGGACGGATGCCTTGAAACGCCAAGCACGTTAAGTATCGTATGCAGGACGCTCGCAAAGAAGTTAGACGGATTTGAGGGATTCCATTTCCATCAGCTACGCCACACTTACACAAGCAACCTGCTGTCAAACGGAGCAGCACCGAAAGATGTTCAGGAACTCCTGGGACACTCTGACATAAGTACCACAATGAATGTATATGCCCACGCCACAAGGGAAGCAAAGCGGACTTCTGCAAGACTCTTGGATAAGGTGGCAGGCAACGATTAAAATACATTTGATAACATCTTTCCCTTGTAAAATGCCGACAAGGGAAAATAGATATTATTTCACTATATGAGGTTCTAAAAGCCTTGAAAAATAAGGAAAGTTCAAATATTTCAATTACAAATCCTGATTGTTAGTGCAATTATAATCTATTTTTAGCGGGTACGCAATTCCGAAAAGGGGTTTGAATTATAACACATTGTAATGAATCTGTGTGAACTAGTTAAGGGAAATACGGATGCAAAATTTTTTCCCCTGTAATATGCCAATCAGCACAGCCACAGGGGAAAGTACGTATCATTTCAACATATAAAGTTTCTAAAGCCCTAAAAGTTCAAAAAAGCAATCATACTTCCGCCAGCCGCAACCGCTCTATAATACTCTTTTTACACAATGTATGGTAGCAGCACACCGGAAGGATGATGGACAACAGTCCAATAACAGGAATGCTTATCACCAGCGGAAGCATATGAAATCCCCATACAAAATATGACATATTTTTTCCTATTAAATAAACCAGTCCATAGCTGACCAAATTTCCGAAGGTCATGGTAATTCCCAGCGTCCATACTCCATACAGGATTCCTTCCATTGTAAGCATCTGCTCAAGCTTCTTTCCGGTCATTCCCACAGCCTGCATCATGGCAAATTCCTGTTTTCTTGTAAGAATACCTGTTATCGTGGCATTGATCAGATTCAGTACGCCGATCAGTCCAAGAATCAATCCAAGGAGACCGCCTATAACCGCAAACAGGTTGTTTTCCGCTGCAAACTCTTTTCTCAGAGTTTCCTTGGTGCTTAGTACAAGTTCCGGGTAGTCTGTTTCCAGCAGTTCTTCAATCCGGGCAATCACTTGCTCCTCTTTTTCCGCCTCCACATCAATGCAGGCATGTAACGCACCTTCCACGTCATAAAGTTCCCTAAAATCTTTTTCACATAAAAGCAGACGGATTCCTCCCAGAGTAAGACTGCGTGTGCCAACAGAATATGGAAGGACAGCCGAAGCTATGATCTCTACTTCTTTACCTGGTGTTCCATCTGCGGTTTCCAGAGTCACCTTATCCCCTGCTAAAGCCCAGTTTTTCGAAAAGATATCCACCAGCAGAACCACATATCCGCCCTGCTCAAATTTCTCCCTGTCAAAAGCTCCTTCCTGCATATCCAGATACGAATACATGCCTTCCGAGATATGAAATAAATCTGCAAATATCCTGCCGCTTTCCTTTACTCCTCCAAGCAGCTCTTCTATCCCTATAGATCCCTGCATTTCTGATTGATAATAATTTATAAACCGGTCAAACACCTCATCTTCTATCGCCACCATATCTGAACCCGTCTTATCTTCCACAGTATGCACACAGTTAACCCCCGGAATTGCTTCTATGGCAGAAACTGCTTCCGGCATCACTGCCTCATGATCCTTCCAGTTACTTGACGCATCCAGCATGGTATAATGAGTAACCTGCATATCGCCAAGCAGGTAGTCCTTCACATACTCATCAAAGGAAAACCCTTTCACCAGTGCATAAGTCGCATTTAACAGGATAAGGCTTAATGATAAAGAAGCAATCACTGCTGCCGCTTTCTTTTTATTTCTTCCCATGTTGGCGGCCGCCATACGGAACATGGAAACCTTCGCCGCTTTTTTCTCTTTCTTCTTATAGGTGATACTTTCCACATATCGTACCGCCTCTATAGGAGATACTTTTGTCGCCAGCCGGCATGGCTTGATACAGCTGATATAAACCACCACCAATGAAAACAGTGCTGCTCCGACAAAAATCCAGGGATTTAAAGATATATTGGTAACACCGTCTGTAACCGTTGCATTATAAACCGCAGGCATCACTCCCCTGCCCACAAACCATCCTGTTAAAAGTCCAAGGGGAATTCCCGCCGCGGAAAGCAAAAGCGCCTGTGTACGCACCATGCGCCGAAGCTGTCTGCCAGTGGCGCCGATGGTCTTTAAAAGTCCATAATAGCGGATATCAATGGTAACATTAATGTAAAAAATATTATAAATAATCAAGTAGCCTGACAGAATAATAAGGAACAACAGTCCAATTCCCAAAAGCAATGTAAATCCATCCACTCTGGCCGCACCATATGCCCAGTTAACACCGATGTTAATTTCATCCTCTGAAAACCCTGCCCGTCTGGTAAGCTCCTTCATCTGAGTCTCAATATCAAAAGAAGAATCAAACCAGATGCCTGCCTGCAGGGAGCCAGTCGGCTGAGAAAGTCCCTTTTCCTTCATACGTTGATTATAATTTTCTGATAAAAAATCAATATTTTCGTCCAGCCATTCTCTGGATATCCAAAACTCCTGTGCTTTGGAAGCATCATTGGAATACCAGAATCCGCTTAAGGTAAATTCTTCCTCAAAAATAACCTCATTTCCCTCTGCATCATAACTGGAAATGGCAATATTCACCTTTTCCCCTGTCTTAAGAGGAACGCCAAGGGCTTCAAGCACCTTAGAGCTGGCGGCACACTCATTCCTTTTTTCCGGCATTTTTCCTTCTTCCGGATAGCTAAAGCTCCATTTCGCCTGCTGATCCTCGCCGTAACGCACTTCTGTCTGAATACCGTTTAATTCAGGATTACATCCAAATCCGGCAATAATATCATAACTGATATCCTGATAACCGCCTGCTGCCTTTACCCTTTCATACTCTTCCATCGTTAAGTATTTATAGCCTCCATGGGCGCTTGTCCCCACCTGCCGCATGGTTGCCTCCTGCAGGGAACTCATCATAGAACTGCCTGCTGTGAACAGTGCAGTAAAAAGCAAAGTAGTAAGAGCAATGGCCAATACAGCAATCAGATTCTTCCACCGCTTTTCCTTCATCGTCCTTAAAGAAAGAACCCGGATGATTTTTTTATTTGATACATTTCTCATGCCCGGCCTCCCTCTGTCACAATCCTTCCATCCTCAATCCGAATGATCCTGTCGGCAAGCTGGGCAATTTCCTCGTTATGGGTGATCATTACAATAGTCTGTTCAAATTTTTTTGCTGTCACCTTTAAAAGCCCCAATACATCCTGGCTGGTGCTGCTGTCCAGATTTCCGGTGGGCTCATCTGCCAGAATGATGGCCGGTTTTGCCGCAAGCGCTCTTGCAATAGCAACCCGCTGCTGCTGTCCTCCTGAAAGCTGAGAGGGAAAAGCATTTATCTTGTTTTCCAGCCCCAGCGTCTTTATGATCCTGTCAATATAATCCTGATCAATCCGATTGCCGTCAAGCTGAATCGGGAACACCACATTTTCATAAACATTTAAAACCGGAACAAGGTTATAGCTTTGAAATACAAAACCAATCTTCCTGCGCCGGAAAATTGCAAGTGCCTCCTCCTTTAATGTGGAAATATCTTTGCCATCCACAAATACACTGCCTTCGGTGGGATAATCCAATCCTCCCAGCATGTGAAGCAGCGTAGATTTACCACTTCCGCTTGTGCCAACAATAGAAACAAACTCGCCCTGCTCCACTTTAAGATTTACATTATCCAAAGCTTTCACAAGGCTTTCGCCTTCACCATAATGCTTTTTCAGTCCTTTTGTTTCCAGAATAATCATTTAAAACAACCTTACCCTTTCTGTAACCTGCTGCTTTGAAATTGCAGGCACAAAGTTATATATAAATTTTCTATCTACTATTTACTATAACAGGTAAGTCTTTCTGTCTTCTTTCTGAATTCTAACACTTTTGAAAGAATTTTAAACAAGTGTATGATTTACTCCTCATTTTTTTCAGGCAAAATATTAATTTTAAACTGATCTTTGTCAGTGGTCAGTTCGCACCTCCCGCCATTTTTAAGCTTACCAAACAAAATTTCATCCACCAAAAGGGGCTTGACTTTGCCCTGTATGACACGTTCTATTTCTCTTGCACCAAACTCTGCACTAATGCCTTTTTGCTGCACCAGCTTCTTCGCTTCCATACTGACAAACAGTTCCACATTTTTCCGCATCAGCATTTTGGCAAGTTCCTTTAACTTTTTCTCTACGATCTGCCCTGCCATTTCTTCATTTATTCCATGAAATACCACAATCTGGTTTAAACGGTTGCGGAACTCCGGCTGAAAAATCTTTTTCACTTCCTCCATGATGACATCTTCCTTGATATCCTGCTGCCCAAAACCAATTCCATGCTTTCCCATCTGGCTGGCTCCTGCATTGGAAGTCATAACGATGATCACATTCCTGAAATCTGCCTTCCGCCCCTGATTGTCTGTCAGTGTAGCATAATCCATAACCTGTAAAAGTATGTTATAAATATCGGAATGTGCCTTTTCAATCTCATCCAGCAAAAGAACTGCATGAGGATACTTACGGATTTCTTCCGTAAGCAGTCCTCCTTCCTCGTATCCTACATATCCTGCCGGTGCACCGATCAGCTTGGCCACAGCATGTTTTTCTTCATATTCACTCATATCGAAGCGAATCAGCCTGATCCCCATTTCCCTTGCAAGACTTCTGGCTATTTCTGTCTTACCTACACCAGTGGGCCCCACAAAAAGCAGGCTGGCCAGCGGCTTTCCTTCTTCCAATAGTCCGGCTCTTGAAAATTTTACTGCATTGACCACCTGTGCAATTGCTTCATCCTGGCCAAACACACAGTTCTGTAAACGCTGCTCCAGAGTTGCCAGGGACTTTGTTTCATCCTTTTCCACCACCTGCTTAGGGATGTGGCAGATCTTTGACAGGATTTCATCGATCAACTCTTTATCAACAGTCTGTATCTTTTGTTCCAGTAAATGCATCCGTCTGTATGCACCTGCTTCATCTATCAGGTCAATGGCTTTATCCGGCAGGAACCGTTCATTGATATACTTTGCGCTCATCTCAACTGCATATGCCAGTACCCCTTCTTCGTAACTGATACCATGAAACGCTTCGTAATTTGTTTTCAGTCCTTCCAGAATCTGAATGGCATCCTGAATGTCCGGTTCTTTGATCTCAACATTCTGAAATCTCCTTACCAGACTTTTGCTTTTTTCGAAATGCTTCTTATATTCCTCATAGGTGGTGGCCCCGATAAAACGGATATGCCCTGCTGCCAAATATGGCTTAAGCATATTGGAAATGTCAAAGGTCCCGCCATTTACCGCTCCTGCCCCTACTATATTGTGGATCTCATCAATATAAATAATTGGCTTTTCCTCCCGGCTGATGCTTTCCATTACCCTTTTGAAACGTTTTTCAAAATCACCGCGATACTGGGTTCCGGCCAGGAGGCTTCCTAAATCCAGTGAAAAAATCCTTGCCCCTTTTAAGGGCTTTGGAACCTTTCCTTCCTCCAGAAGTCTTGCAAGACCATATGTGACCGCTGTCTTTCCAACTCCCGGTTCCCCTATATGCAGGGGATTATTTTTTTCTTTGCGGCAGAGAATCTGCATGGTTCTTTCCAGTTCTTTTTCTCTGCCAATGAGAGGATTAAATGTTTCTACCTCATCATTTAGGCAGACCGCATACCGCCTCCAGAAACCTTCCTGTGCGTCTGTACTTTCTTCCTCACTGCCATCTTCCTGTGCTTCACCCTCCCACATCTGTGTATGGAATTGTCCATTTCCACCCTGCTTTTTGGTATTTTCTTTCCCATTACCGCTTTCGTATGCAGCTTCCTCATAGGCAATTGCCATTTCCTGCAAAAGTTCTGTCATCTCTACCCCCTGCACACGCATATAGTATAGGGCATAACTTTCTTCCAGCTCATACATGGCATATATCACATGGGGCAGCTCCACTACAGGCTTGCTGCTGCCCTGAGCTGATGCCCAGGCACAGGCCAGCATATTTCCCATTCCCGTTGAAAGTTCGGGAGTGCTTTCCGTCTCCCCGGACTTTTGTTCCATATATGTATCCAGATATGTTCTTAACTGCCTGTCCAGCTCTTTCACATTTCCGCCGCAGTTTTCAAAGGCACGCGCAAACACTTTATTCTGGCAGATTACATACAGTGCAAGCTCCGGCGTCACATATTCAAAATGTGCGCTTTGAGCCATCGCAAATGTGGTATTGATCATTTCTGCCACTTCACTTGATACCTGCATAATTATGCCTCCTTTATGTCAAATTGTTCTTCCTAAGCTTTCATTTAAGTTGCAACCCTTCAGTTCTCCTCAACTGTCATCCGGAAGGGAAAGCCCGCTTCCTTCGCCCTTGCCTGCGCCGCCTGTACTTTAGTGACCGCAATATCGTAAGGATAGGAGCCTACTGCCGCTCTGCCGCTTTCATGTACCATCAGCATCAGGCGCGTTGCCTCTGTTTCATCCTTATGAAAAATATCTATCAGTATTTCCACCACAAAATCCATTGACGTAAAATCATCATTATGCATGATCACTCTGTAATGCTTTGGCTCCCGTATATGAATCCTTGTTTTTTCTCTTGTTTCTCCCTGTATGGACATATGATCTACCTCATGTTTATTCCTGTTATGATATGTAATTTATGCCTTTTTCCACTTAGGATTTACAGACATTCCATTCGTAAAAAGCTTTACAGCACATTGTACCATAAAAAACATAATATTGCGATTCTTCCTGATGGAATGGAATCAAAAAACTTGACAAATATTTTTTTATATGTTTATAATACCATTAATTTCATATTCAAGTGATTTGATTAAGAAAAGCAATGATAAGAAGAAGTAGCACAGAAGGAAACATACAGAAAGCAGCCGGGTGATGAGAGGCGCATGGGAAGCTTTGTGTGAATACATCTTTGAGCTTCGCACCAAATTCTGCAGAACTGTGGATAGTAGGCTGCGACGATTCCCGCATCCGTTAGCGTGCTAGAGTATAAGCCATAAGGTCGTACTCGAAGAGGTGGGCAGTGTGAGCTGTCTATAAACATTAGGTGGTATCGCGAGATAATAGACTCTCGTCCTTTTGAAGGACGGGAGTTTTTTGCGTAAGGATATATCACCAAATAAAGTACACTCATTGGTTGTCTTAGTCTTCACCTGAATTGAAAAATCAAAAATTTGCAGGAGGCGCCAAGCCTTAGAAAGGAAGAAAAATGACAACCAATGAAACAATCAAACAACAGGCTGCGCACCAGATGCGCATAATCAGACAGGGAGCAGTAAATCTGGTGGGAGAAGAAGAACTGGAGACTAAGCTGGAAAAAAGCATTTGCACAGGTAAGCCCCTTACTGTGAAATTCGGTATGGATCCCAGCGCTGCGGATATTCACATCGGTCATGCGGTAATACTTCGTAAATTAAAGCAATTGCAGGACATGGGGCATACGATTGTTATTGTGATCGGCGATTTTACTGCCAAAATCGGAGATCCAACAGGCAGATCAAAGGGACGGAAAGCCATGACAGAGCATGAGGTGTTGGTGAATGCCCAGACATATCAGGAACAGATTTTTCACATATTGGACCGGGAGAAAACCCAGGTACGCTACAACGGGGAATGGTTGGAGCCGCTACAGCTTGATGAGGTGCTCCAGCTGGCTTCTACCATTACGGTGGCAAGAATGCTGGAGCGGGATGATTTTGAGAACCGCTTTCGCAACAATGTTCCTATTGGTCTGCATGAGTTCTTTTATCCGCTGATGCAGGCATATGATTCGGTGGCGCTGGAAGCGGATTTAGAACTTGGCGGAACAGATCAGACGTTTAATATCCTGATGGGAAGAAGTCTTCAAAAGGATATGGGAATGGAGCCACAGGCGGCATTGTTTATGCCAATTTTGGAGGGTATCGACGGTGTGGAGAAAATGAGCAAGAGTCTGGGCAATTACATCGGTATTTACGAGGATGCCAGAACCATGTTCCATAAGGTCATGCAGATACCGGATTTTATGATAATCAAATACTTTGAATTGGCCACAGATATTCTGCCGGAGGAGTTGGATGAGATAAAAAAAGCCCTGGCAGCAGGACAGAATCCCAAGGAAAGCAAGCTTCTGCTGGCAAGAACCATCACTTCGCTATACCACACCCCGGAAGAAACTGTGGCAGGAGAAAGATTCTTTGAAGAAGCATTTACCAAAAAGGAGATTCCCAAGGAGGTAGAAAGCCTTGAAATTACGGTAAATCAGAAAAATCTGTTTGACTGCCTTACTCCCTTTGTGGAAAGTGGGCTGACAGGCAGCAAAAGTGAGCTGCGAAGACTGATCGCGCAGGGCGGGGTCCGCAAAAATGGTGTTCCTGTAACCAGTATGGAAGATGCTATTGAGGAAGGCGACGTACTGCGTATTGGCAAAAAGAAATTTGTGAAACTGAAGTTAATTTAGTCAGTTTACCCTACCTTATGTGCAGCTATTTTCCATAACGCCCGGAAGCAGGGTATAGATAGAACAACCGATTTCCTTTTCAAAATATGCTTTTATCTCCAGAATTTTCTTCCACCTGTCTATTGTGGCAGGATGGATGCCATACCGGATTGTAACATCTACAAACCTTTTTTCCAAAAAGCAGAAACCGGTGGGCATAGCAAGGGCGTCACATAGCTGCACCAGACGGTCATAATCATCATAGACAGCGTTTGCAACAAACTCTTTTAGAAACAGGTAATCATCAGCACTTACATCAAATTCACCGATGGAAGTGTTGATATCCTGTATCATGAACCCATGAGAGATACAGATCTGTGCTGCTTTTTCCCATCCACGTTCCATGCAGTAGCGATATCCATCTATCAGATGCTTTTCTGAACTGACTCCTGCATAACGCCCTATATCATGCAGCAGCCCAAAAAGATAAGCCTGTTCGGCAGATAAATGTTTACAGCAGGCCGCAATATTTTTACATGCCTTTGCCACATACCGGGAATGGCTGGCCCATGCCCCTGGATTGAATTCTGACGCTTCTTTCAAAGCCTGCTCCGCAGTCTGTCTGTTTAACTCCATACTTTACCTCCTTAAACAACGGATGTCAGGCTTCGCCAGCCATCCTTATGTTAAAAAGATGGAGCCAGTTTATAAAAACAGCCGGCCCCTATATGATGAAATATTTACTGCTGCATCAGCAATCTCTGGCATAATAGGAAACAATGCTCATATAGTCCTTTGGCTCTGGAATTTCCAGGGCAAGCCGCAGACAATTTTTGTTTTGGCGGTACTGTTGCCACAAACTGCTTTGCATCCATTTGTCTTTACAGGTATCATTATAATGCGGTCCAAGTGGAAAAAATATCTTATTTCCGCCTTTATCTATCACTATCCTGCCATTTCCTTCGATATTCTAACGGTGTACAGTGTGCATATTCCCGGAAAACCTTGCCGAAATAGCTGCTGCTTCCTAATCCGCAGGCATGGCCGACCGTCGTAACAGGTTCCTGTCCCTTTGCCAGCATCTGGCAGGCAATTTGCAGACGGTAACTGTTGATATATTCTACAGGCGTCATGTGCAGATAATCATGAAACACCCTGAAACATTCCCTCTCACTAAGATATGCTGCCGCCGCCAGCTCGGCTATAGAAATTTTTTCGGAATAATGCTCGTGAACGTATATCATCAGCAGCTTTATTTTATCATTGTTTTTATTGGGTTCCCCATTTTTTCCCAGCATAGGGCAGGATAATTCAAAAAGCATCAGCCATATTTCCGTCAGGATTTCCCGCAGTTTTATTTCATACCCAAATTCATCATCTGAAAAACGGAATGCTTCAAGGATGAGTTTCAGTATTTTATCCTGCGCCGCACTTCCCGGAAAAAGAGGAATAATTTCAATCTGCGAAGCTGTCATAATAGGGGTGATATATTTCTTTTCAATCCTGCTCCCCTGTTCCCCGGCAAGCAGGGAAACATCAAAAATATGGATGAACTGGTTGTTTTCCTCCGTCTGTGAAATTGCCTTTGTCATATGAAGTACATTGGAATTTACCATGCCCCCGCTTCCGGCAGGAAACAGTATCTTTCCGGCCGGCGTATAATATTCAATGCTGCCGCTTTCCATGTAAAAAATTTCTACCGCCCGGTGCCAGTGCCAGGGTGTAACCCGTTCTATATACTTATCAAGCTCTACCCTTGAGGCAATATAAGGGAAATCCTTTGAAAAACCGGGAAGTAATTCTTCCTTGCTCCCAGTATAAAATTCAATGCTATGGATATTTTTCATGTCTATTTACCTGCTCATCGCTCACCCTTTATCATATAAAAAGAAAAAGTACTGCCTTTCCCATACTTTGACTTCACCTTCAAATACCCATTCTGTTTCTCTGCAATTTCCCTGGCAAGATACAAGCCAATTCCCACACCCTTTGCCTGTGCCACTTCCTTACTTCTGTAAAAGCGCCTGAAAATTTTCGCCTGTTCTTCCTCCCTGATTCCAATGCCCTGATCCTTCACGCTCACTGCCGCAAACATTTCATAATCTGTGACTTTTATCTGCACTCTGCTGCCGGGCGGACTGTATTTCACCGCATTGTCAAGCAGGTTGTCGATTGCTTCCTCCGTCCACTTCCTGTCAAAGCAAGCCTGCGTCTCTGTATCCTCCACTGTAATTTTAATCTGCTTTTTTGCTGCCTCCTCCTGCATCATATTTACTACTGCCAGAAGCATTGGCGCAATAGGCTGCTGCACTGGCTGTAACATAAGCACCTCACTTTCAAGACGAGATGTTTTTATTAAAGAACGGATAAGAAAATCCAGCTTTTCTGATTGTTCCCTGATTTTTTCAACCATAGGAACAAGCTCCGGATTCTTTTCTTTTTCCTCTAAAAGCTGTGCATACAGCATAATATTGGCAAGAGGCGTTTTGGTTTGATGGGAAATATCGGAAATAAGGCTCTTGATCCTGTCCTGCTCTTCTAAAAGCTTTTGTCTGGCGCTCACCTGGGAAGATAAAAAGCGTTTCCACTTTACCTCCAGTCTGGAAAATCTGCTCTCATCATAATTTTCTTCGTTAAAATGGCCGTTTAATGCATCATCAAGCATATCCTCAAGCTTCGCCATCGTGCCCATATGAACTTTCTTTCTCTTTTCTTTCCCCTTATGCCTTCCAAACATATCCTTTCCCATACACTGTCTGTAAATGCCCTTCTCCATTTTCGTGCAGCTTGCCGCGCAGCCTGTTTACTGTTACGGATAGTGCATTTTCATCCACAAATTCTGCGCCCTCCGTCCAGATCCGGTCGATCAGCTTCTCCCTGGTAAGTATCCTGTTTTTATTTTCCACCAGAAGCTGTAAAAGCTTTAATTCTGTCTTACTTAAAATGATTTCCTCTTCTCCTTTTTTCACCTGCATCTCTTCAAAAGAAAAGTAAAAATCCCCAAAGCGATACACCTGCTTTTGTCCTTTTCCTGCGTTTTTCAGAACCTTATCAATTCTTGCCCGCAGTACCATAAGACTGAAGGGCTTGGTAATATAATCTTCCGCACCAAGCTCTAATCCCCTCACCTCATCCATCTCAAGATCATTGGCTGTTAAAATGATCACTGGTTCATTTCCTTTATTTTTTATCTCCTTAAGCAGTTCATATCCGCTTCCATCGGGTAAATTAATATCAAGGAGAATCAGATCAAAGTCTTCCATTCCCGAAAGCGCATCCCTTGCCCCGGCGATACTTTCACACAGAACAAAAGAAAACGCTTCCCTTTTTAACGCAAGTTCAATTCCTTCCCGCAGTCCTTTATCATCTTCTACAATTAATATTCTTTTCATTTTCTTTTACCTTAACCGCTTTTCTTGTATTGTTTCAACAAGTATGTTGCCTGGAATATATCCTTATACAATTTTAGACTTTTCTGCCTGAAATAGTTCTGCGACTCTCTCAATGGAAATATTCTGTTTCCTGGCATATTTGAGGATATTTTCAAGTTCCTCTGCAATATAGGCTTCCGGATTATCCTTTGTAATTTCTATAATAACTTTAAATCTTTTATATTCTTTTGGAAATTTTTCCGGCATCTTACTCATATATTGCTCTATCGGGAAGTCAATAAACATAAGTTCTCTGGCGCCAATTTGTATAATAATGTCCTCTATTGTCTTTTTTTCTACTTCTGTTATGTTATCCGGCACACATATAGCAATCGCAGGCTTCCGAAGCGGCTTTTTCCCCAATGCTTTGTATAAAAGATGCGTAAATAAAGAAACTGCCACCGGATAATCGACAATCATTCCCTGCCGCAGCGGAGAGACTATCAGAATATTTTCCGTATTTCCCTTTGCGATATACTCTGCCTCTGTTCCAAAAGCTATTATTTTTGAGTTCACTGCATCGAATGCCACAAGCGATTTTTCTTTCAACACCATTCCCCTGTCCTGTATGTAAATTGCAATATCAGCAGGTTCATATGTTATATTTGCCATCCAGATTTGCTCCTTCCTATCATCCGTTTGCTCTTTACACTTGTCTTGTACATCTATCTTTTTCAAGTTTTCATTTGATGAAATATAGCCTGACGCATATTTCTCTGTCCCACAATATCCTACACATCTTCTGCCATCAATGACATATTTTGTTCCATGAATCTACACAATAATTCAACATAAGGATATCTCCCATCTGCGTCTTTTATATTTTCATATCCCGCATGATGATAGCCTTTCATTACCTGATAATTAATCTGCGATTTTTCATAGCCATGCGTTTCCATTGTCCGTATTAACAGTTCATTTTGCTCCCGCCTGCCCGCAATATCCTGATCTGAAACAAGAATCAAAAATCTCTGATTCTGCGCAGCCGGCCTTTCTCCTTCCAGATAATAAAGCGGCGCCGCTTCATCAATACGAATCGAGCGAGGATCTTTTCCCCTCTCTCTTAAAATATTATAATGCACAGTAGGCTGCCCTGCATCAAAAACATATCCCGCAATCTGTCTCTCGTTGATGCCATATTCCGCCAGGAATTCCGGTTGAAAATGAAGCATCATAGATAAATAC
>ERZ808044.1260-NODE-1260-length-15184-cov-4.766664_pt1 | contig 15184 bp, 13 predicted proteins | sample MGYA00380195_ERZ808044 | MGnify/ENA primary metagenome ERZ808044 (study PRJEB31490, sample SAMN06133423) | mouse gut metagenome | isolation source: Z7_2 | host: mice | place: China: Chengdu | collected 2015-05 ...
TTCTAGGCTTAACCAAAAGCCTTTGTTCTTTAAGAATTTTCAAGGTTTTACATACTGTTCAGTTTTCAAGGTTCTTTATTGTTGTTCGCTGTCGTTTTCGTCAGCAGCAACTTTTATATCTTATCACAGTCGCTTTTGTTTGTCAACAACTTTTTACATTTTTTTCAAATCTTTGTTTTGATTTGTTACCCCGTTTTTCAAGGGCGAGTATTATAATACCAAACCCCTAAAGAAAAGTCAACCATTTTTTTGCATTTTTTGTTTTTATTTTTCCATTTTATTTTAAGCTGTTGTTTTTACAGGTTTTTGTGTTTAAAACAAGGCCGGATAAACAGCTGTTTTGCTCTTTCTTCTATATAATGTGTTTTCTTCTGTGAGTAAAGAGCAGATATTCTGACTGCTCTTTTATCTGTCCGCAATACAGGCCGGTTTCGTCGATAAACTGTCGATACCTGCAGTTTTCTGCAATATCATAGCTTCCTGCGGCAGAAAACCCTATCGGCATTTTATCGACGTCCATATCATATACTGATTAAAAATTATATAAGGAGGTATTTTTTTTATGTGGGAAATTATTAGTAACCCGGTAACACTTTCAGTTATTGTTATGTGTGTACTTTGTCTGTGCAAGCTTAATGTTATTCTGTCACTGCTTGTATCGGCTATGGTTGCAGGATTTGCGGCTGGAATGGGGCCAGGCGAAATCATGGGGGGTATTATCACAGGACTGAACGGAAATGGAACAAATGCCATAGCTTATCTGCTTCTGGGGACGTTTGCAGCAGCTCTGGCACAAACCGGACTGGCGACAATGCTGGCCAAGTGGATTGCATCGGTAGTTAAGGAGAGAAAGTGGATTCTTCTGGCAACCCTGGTCGTATGCGCCATAATTTCCGGAACCATTATCCCGGTACATATTGCCTATATCCCGGTATTATTTCCACCGCTGCTTGTAATGATGAACAAGATGAAAATGGATCGCCGCCAGGCTGCCTGCGTTACGGAATTCGGTCTGGTAGCCCCATACGTAACGATTCCGCTTGGGTACGGTGTCATTTTCCAGGGAATCGTTGCTGAAAACATGACAGCCAACGGCATGCCGATTGAGATGATAGAAGTATGGCCTCATACGATCATTCTGGGCGCCGGAATGCTTGTCGGCCTTATCGGCTCCTGGTGGTTCTTCCGCAAGCCGCGCGATTATCAGGATATTTCACTGGAGGGTATTTCACTGGAGGACGAGGCAATCCGCCTTAACAAGGATCATATCGTATCCTTAATCGCAATCGCAGGCGTTCTGTTCGGCCAGCTCTATTGGGATTCAATGCCTCTGGGCGCTCTTCTCGGTATTCTTATCATGATCATCGGCGGCGCCGTTAAGCTTCGTAACAGTGACGGAACAATAGCCGAAGGAATCCGGTTGATGGGTATGGTTTCTTTTATCATGCTGATTGCAGGCGGGTACGCCTATGTGGTAAACCAGACCGGCGCTGTAGACACTCTGATCGACGCCACGCTTGCCATACTCGGGGCCAGCAAAGTAGTATTCGTCATTGTTCTGATTATAATCGGTCTTTTAATCACAATGGGTATCGGAACTTCCTTTGGAACCATCCCGGTTATCGCTTTGTTCTATGTACCGATGTGTATGAAAATGAACATGAGCGTCGGAGCCACAGCCTGCCTTATCGCCTGTGCCGCTGCTCTTGGTGACGCAGGTTCTCCTGCTTCCGACAGTACGCTTGGGCCCACATCCGGTCTGAATGCCGACGGGCAGCACGACCATATCTGGGATACATGTGTGCCTACATTCTTCTTTTACAATCTGCCGCTGGCAATTGCAGGATTCATCGGGGGGATGATTCTCTAAATATGCCGAAAACCGGCGGCGATTCTCAGGCACAAAGATGCACTGTTACCGCCGCCGGTTATTTAAACTTTTTCCTTACTTAGTAGTTTTCTTTTCTCAGTTCAAAATAGCTCTGGGAATACTTGCACACCGGGCATACCTCCGGAGCTTTCTTTCCAATTACCAGATGGCCGCAGATACGGCATTCCCACATACTCTCCTCTGCCTTCTCAAATACCTGCTGCATCTCGACATTATGAAGCAGCTTGCGGTAACGCTCTTCGTGGGTCTTCTCTATTGCGCCTACTTTTCTGAAAAGCTCCGCCATCTCAGGAAAACCTTCCTCATCGGCATCTTTTGCAAAACGATCATACATATCGGTCCACTCATAGTTCTCTCCCTCTGCCGCCGCAAGAAGATTCTCCGCTGTCGTCCCGATATGTCCAAGGGCTTCAAACCACAGCTTCGCATGCTCCTGCTCATTCCTGGCTGTCTTTAAAAAGATCTCCGCCAGCTGGTCATATCCTTCTCTCTGGGCAACCATGGCAAAATATGTATATTTGTTTCTGGCCTGGCTCTCACCGGCAAAGCCTTCCATCAGATTCTTCTCTGTCTTTGTCCCAGCATATTTATTACCAGTATTCTCCGGCTTCTCTTCAATCTTCTCAAATACTGACGCCGGCTGACGGCAGACCGGACATGTAAATCCTTCTGTAAGTTCTCCCTCATGAATGTATCCGCAAATTGTACAGCGATATTTAACTGAACTGCTCATATTCTTTCCTCCTAAATCTTCACTTCTGTCTCTGTAGCCTGTATGCAGCATCTGCTCTGCCAGCTCACTCAGCGGTTTCTTATAAAATTCTCTGTAAAGCTCTATGATTTCTTTGTTCTCATGGCTGGTACGCAGCTCCATTCCACTGTCTCTGCGGTAAAGCCCTTCTATTCGTTTTTTCCTCAGCTCGTCGCCTTTTTGCAGCGTACCCTTGGGCTGCCCTCCGCCTCCGATACATCCGCCCGGGCAGGTCATCACTTCTATGAAATGGTATTCCTTGCCGCCCTCTTTTATTCGTTCAATGAATTTTGAAGCGGCTTTAGTTCCGTATATGACGGCGATATTTACTTTCAGCCCTTCTATCACTACCTCGGCTTCCTTCACATCCTCCATTCCGCGTACCGATTCAAGGTCGTAAAGTACGGCCGGAGCTTTCTGTTTTGTGATAGTTTCATATGCAGTCCGCAGCGCAGCTTCCATCACGCCGCCGGTATTTCCAAAGATAACCCCGGCTCCGGATGCCTCCCCCATCAGCCTGTCATAGGATGAATCCGCCAGGCCCGCAAAGTCTATCGCCTCTTCCCTGGCCCATATTGCCAGCTCTCTGGTGGTAATTACATAGTCCATGTCCCGCATTCCCGGAATCCCCAGGTATTCTGCGGCCGCACTCATCTCCTCCCTGCGGATCTCAAACTTCTTCGCAGTACAGGGAGTGACGGCCACGTTGACTATTTTTTCAGGATTCAGCCCCATCTTCTTTGCAAAATACGTCTTTACGGTCGGCCCCTGCATTCCAATCGGACTCTTTGCAGTGGACAGATGCGGCAGCATGTCCGGATGATAAATCTCCGCATACTTGACCCAGGAAGGACAGCAGCTCGTAAACTGCGGCAGCGGCCTGTTCTTTTTTGTAATCCGCTCTATCAGCTCACTGGCCTCTTCCATAATCGTTAAATCAGCGGCAAAATTCGTATCGAGCACGTAGGAAGCTCCCAGCTTACGGAGCAAAGCTACCATTTTTCCCTGGACGAAGCTTCCGTCCTCCATGTCAAACTCTTCTCCCAGCGCAATCCTCACAGACGGGGAGGTGTTGAATATAACAATCTTTTCCGGATCCCGGACTGCTTCCCTGACATCGCGGTATTCATATTTTTCTGTAATGCTGGATACCGGACAGACATTGGCACACTGGCCGCAGTTAATACAAACGGCTGTTCCTCCGGTTTGTTCAAGTGTATACGTCCCGTGGACTCCGATATAGTCCGTACAGACATCTCTGCACTGCCCGCATTTGATACAAAGCGCCTCATCTCTGCAAATGGATGGGTTGTCTTTTTCAATGGGGACTCGTACGTTCATTGGTAAATGGTTCATTGACGCCTCCTAATATGATATATGCTCCAAAATCAATAATGATTACTAATATTAGTTTACCATGTTTTCCATATTTGTCAATTAAAATTTATTTGTCACCGTTTATATCACGTACTGAATCCCAGCGCTATTCACAGCCAGTCTTTTGCCGCGGATGTGACGGTGTTTTCCCTCCAAGCTCGTTATACAATGTAAATCCTAGTATCATCACACCTCCCGCCGCCTGCATCAGTCCCATGGCCTCTCCCATTACGAATACCGACATAGCGCAGGCAACCAGAGGATCGATGTAACTCAAAATTGCCGCTTCCTGCCCTTTCAAATCTCCAAGCGATGAAAAATAGAGGCAGTAGCCGATTCCCGTATGTACGACCCCCAGTACCAGCAGATTCATAATACCTACCGTTCCCGCTTCCATTACATGGAAACCTGATTTGAACAGAACATAGGGAAACATGACAATCAGTCCTACCAGAAACTGCAGCAGTGTTCTGTCTATCCCATCAATGCCGGTAAGGGATTTGTTAATCAAAATAATGCAGGCGTATAAAACCGCGGCCCCCAGTCCGTAACCAACTCCCGTGACATTGCTGCTGCCGCCCTCCAGGCCGCCGGAGGATATCACAAGAACGAGGCCGGCCGTTGAACACGCAAAACAGATTATCTGTTTCAGCGAGAGCCGCTCCCGAAAAAGCAGGGGGCAAGCCGCCATCACAATTACAGGCGCAAAATAATAGCTTAAGGTCGCCACAGAGACAGAGGTATAATGGTATGCCTCAAAAAGAAAAATCCAGTTAAAACCTATCATAGCTCCTGAAGCCATAAGCAGGATGAGGCTTTTTCTGCTGGCCGGAAGACGAAATTTTCTGCCTCTGACAAGCTGCCACGCCAAAATCACAACCGCTGCAATCACCGCGCGGAAAAATGCAATCTCCTCCGACGCGAGCGGAATTTTTGCGACAAAATAGCCGAGCGTGCCAAATGCGGCCATAGCAGTAATATTCATCAGCTTTGCACTGCGGGTTCGGTTCTCCATTGCTGTTCTCCATTCATGTCTGTTTCATATTGATTTCGATTGTTTATTCATGCCGGTTCCTGTATGTATCTCTATAGCTGAGTATATCACAATTCAAAAGCTATTTCATTGCCATAATGACGGAAAAATGAACATGACACCCCCTGATCATGTTTTCCCTGGTATAATAGCAGCAGGAAGCACTTCACACCATTTCAGGAAAAATGGAAAAAAACAAGGAGGACGAATCATGAACATCAGAGAAGAGTTGCAAAAAGCGGGGCCCGGTTCGGACGGACTGTATTTTAATCCTGTCGATGTTGTGCCGGATAGGATTTATGCCGTCCTGATCAATGAAGTTGTGCCGGAAGACCCGGGAGATGATTTTTACGGCGGGCCTGACGCAGCTTATTTGACAACGGCTCTCCCGCTGTTTCAGGAGGCGGGAATCAGGGCAGGCACCATCCTGGATATACTCAGTCAGGGAATATACCTAACGAATGCGGTGAAAATGCCGAAACCGGAATCCACGGTAGATAGAAGCCTCATCGAGCAGAGCCTGCCCTTTCTCGAAAAAGAGCTGTCGTTATTCCCCAATTTAAAGGTAATTATGCTGATGGGAGACGTGGCAAAAAAGGCCTTCAACATGATAAGCAGAAAGACGGCCCGCAAAAATGCGGTGCCGTCCGTCTCTACCTATAAAATACGCCATACCGAAATTTACTGGCAGGGTATCCGTATTATGCCGTCCTATATTATGACCGGACAGAATATATTGATCGAAAAATCAAAGTTTGCCATGGCCGGCGAAGATATTGCCGCCATGTATAGAATCATTCATTAAGATACCGAATCGTTCACCAGAGCGTGTCTGAAAATTGCTTTCTGTCAGATGTGCGTCACACTTTGCAGGAAATGGCAGGAATGAATTTTCAAACAGGCTCTAGGACATGCTACATTTCTGTCCCGTCTGTTATGTACCGCAGCCCCTTCTGGATCCTGAGATATTTTTTATACTGCTCTTCACAGGCCGCCACTGCATATGGTTCCGGCTCAAAACAGTTCTGGATTTTCACGGTTCCCTCCGAAATCTGTTCCAGGGAATCGAAACATCCGCAGTGGTAAGCCGCCAGAAGGGCGATTCCAAATGCCGGACCTATCATTCCATCCATCTGCTCAATACGGATATTCAGCACATTGGCCAGAGTCTGCATCCACACTCTGCTCCTTGAGCCGCCGCCGACCACCTTGACGCTGCCGAAGCGGCACAAAGGAAGGCGCATCTTCTCGGCCAGTTCCCGGAAGCTGAAACAAAGCCCCTCTATCACCGCATACAGCATATCCGATCGGTCTGTCTCCGTACTCAGCCCGATAAAGGCTCCGCGGATACACGGATCTGCGTACAAGGTCTTTTCCCCCGACAGATGGGGATAGAAAATCACTCCGCCTGCCAGCGACTTTTCCACGTCTATCAGGCTGTCCACCTTGGAAAAATCATCTTCCTCCATGATCCCGCGGACCCACCAGTCAAATGTACTTCCATTCGACTGTACCGCCCCCTGTACAAGATAGGAATAGCTTTTATTATCAAAGGAAAATAGGATCATCTTTCCTTTTGCATTATCCTTAAGCTCTGCAACCGGCATCATTAATACGCCTGATGTCCCCAGCGATATGACCGGATAGCCCCTCCCCAGACAGCCTGTGGAAATAGCCGTGGCAGGGTTATCCCCGGTTCCGGTCAGCACATCGATCTCCTGGGGCAGCGAAAACCGCTCTGCCATATCAGGGCTGAGCGTGCCGGCCGCCAGGACGCTGCCCCGGATCTCCGGATAGCACTCTTTTTCAAGGCCTATCATGGCTCTCATCTCCGGCGACCACCGTTTCTCCCTGATTTGATATAAGCAGGAGGTGGAAGCCTCGCAGTAATCCGTCCCGAAATGGCCTGTCAGCCTGTATACGAGATAATCGGGACCAATCAGGAATTTTTTGATCCTCCTGAAATGTTCCGGTTCATTTTCCTTGAGCCAGTAGAGATTTGCCGCCGGGCTTCCTGTGGAAATCGTCCGGGAAAGGTATTCTCCCTCCGGAAATTGTTTTATTTCCTCCTTCAGCCTCGGAATTAAATCCCTGGTTCTGATATCATTCCACATCATGGCGGGCCGCACCGGCTTTCCCTCTGCATCCAGAACCACCAGCGTATGCATCTGCCCTGTGACCCCGATTCCCCTGATCCGGCTCCGGTCGCACTGCATCAGGATGCGATCCATGGCATTCACCATACAGTCATACCATATTTCCGGATCAATCTCGCTGAAACCGCGCTCCGGCTGGACCGCCTGATATTCCTCCGTAATCTGTGCCAGCACATTTTTATTCCCGTCTATCAGTACCAGCTTCATTGCAGAGGTTCCTAAATCTATGCCTAAAAATGTATGTTCTGTGTGTTCCATACTGCAATCCACCCTTCGCCTTACCGCCGGCTGTTCATTAGTTTTCGTTAATCATGGTAACCAGTTCCCTGGCTTTTCTGCTGACATTTTCAACTGCCTCAATGCTCAGATGGATTACGTCGTGTTCGTTATGATCCGCTTCATAGCTCTCGCCAAATGTGCGTATGTATTCTTTTCTCAAATCGGAGCCGTAATTAATTTTGATGAGTCCGTGTTTCTTAGCCTCCCAGATTACTTCCTTCGGAATGCCGGAGCCTCCGTGAAGCACAAGCGGAACTGCGGAGACTTCGTTAATCTTTGCCAGCAGCGGAATGTCAATCCTGGGATCCAGGCATAAGCCGTGGACATTGCCGACCGAAACAGCCAGCGTGTCACAGCCCGTCCGCTCTACGAAATCGGCCACCATATCCGGATCCGTCCTGCACTCTGCCTCATTAACCACGTCCTCCTCTTTCCCCTGAAGTGCGCCAAGCTCGGCTTCCACCGGAATCCCATAGAAATGGCAGTATTCGGCGGCCCGGCGGCACTCTTTTATGTTTTCCTCAAAGGGAAGATGGGAGGCGTCAATCATGATGGAGGTAAATCCTGCATCCACGCATGCCTTGACGTCTTCAAAGGATTTACCGTGATCCAGATGGAGTCCGATGGGAGTTTCTGAATTTTTCACCGCATCCATGGCCATCAGGGCGATGATACGCGGATTGGAGAGTTTCAGGTTATTGGAGGATATCTGAATATATCCCGGCAGCTTTGCGTCCATCAGTCCCTTTGCTATCGCTATGGTCATTTCCAGATTTGTCGTATTAAACGCCGGTAATACATGATGATGTTTTTTTGCGAATTCCATTAAGTCAAAACCATTTACAAGTTTCATAGTTATCTCCTCCGTGATCTACTGTTTTATTTAAAATCATGCATCTTCTCATAGAGCATTTTATATTTCCCGAATTTATCCATATAGTACTCATGCATCCGGGCGTCCGGCATATATTCTTTTTTTATCTTTACCGCGCGTTTGATGCCTTCCTCCAAAGAAGAATAGGCCCCAGTTCCGGCCGCAGCCATCATCATGCATCCAAGGGTACCCGACTCCTCGTTGACCAGGGACAATACTTTCATATTGAAGATGTCGGCCCGTATCTGAAGCGTCAGCCCGGAGGCCGCCCCTCCTCCCGTCGCCACGAGCGACTCCATCTTCGTTCCCAGCTTTTTAAGACGTTCGTAGGAAAGATACATCTGAAATGCCATTCCTTCCAAGATGGCCCTGTAAATCTCTTCCGCCTTTGTATGAATGGTAAGGCCGGTGATGGTTCCCCGGGCATCCATGGACAGATCGGGGTTTCCCGCCGAACCGAACTGCGGGAGGACCATAACCTCCGTTCGGATATCCCGGACCGCCTCATCGATACGGGAATAAAAGCTTTCCCCCCTCTCTTCGCACTCCATCCTGAAGCCTTTCAGGATACTGTCCCGCGCCCAGTTCTTCAAGGCGCCGCAGGTGGTAACCTCCAGGCTGGATAAATAGGTGCCGGGCAGGATATAAGGAATACAGGTAAAATCATTGTCCATCATATACGGCGTCATCAGGGGCTCCGGAAGCATCGTGAACAGGAACTCACATGTCCCCATTCCGCATTCCCCAGCCTCGATGCGGTTTAATCCGCTTCCCAGGGCCGCACAGCTCTGATCGTGTCCGCCGGCCACCAGCATCATATCGGGACTCAGATGCAGTTCCTTTGCCGTCTCCGGTAATATGGCGCCAATTACGGTACACGGCTTCACCGGCTCAGACATCTGTTCTGCCCTGATTCCTGCCAGCTTAAGAAGCTCCTTTGACCATTCCATTTTCCTGATATCAAAGGCCATGCTTCTGGCCGCCGAAGAATAGCTTACCTTTCTCTGCCCGGTGAGCATGTATCCGACGAAATCTTCATAGAACAAAATTGCCTCCGCCCGTTTCACCGCATCGGTATTCCGGTTCAGCCACATATATTTCGGAAGACCGTAAAGCTCGTTTGGCGGCAGGCCGGTAATCTCAAAAATCTTCTGATCCCCCATCGTTTCTATAATTTCTTTTATCTCTTCAATCCCTCTGGGATCGCCCGTCAGCATTGAATTGGCCAGCACCCTGCCCTCTTTGTCCAGGCATACGACCGACTCTCCAAGGCTTGTGACAGCCATGGCCTCTATCTTTTCCGGACAGTTTTCGCCTGCTTCCCGGAGTACCTCTTTCACATTTTTCATAACGGTTTCCGGGTTTAGCTCCCGGCGGCCGCCGCTGCCCAGCTCCTCATACTTCCTGGAAGCCGTGAACAATATCGCGCCGTCCAGATCGTAGACCAGCAGCTTCGCTCCGCTGGTGCCCACATCCAGTCCTGCAAATGCCATAAAATCACCTCTCAGCACTGTTTTTTGATTTTCTTGTCAACTGACGCTTACTGCTGCCTGGAACGGCTCTTTTTGAATACGTCGATTACGACTGCCACCATGATGATGATTCCCTTGAATACGCCCTGCCAGAAGGAGTTGATACCCATCAGGTTCAGTCCGTTCGTGATTACGCCGATAATCAGGATACCGATAAATGTGCCTCCCACGGTTCCAACGCCGCCTGACATGCTGGTTCCGCCGATTACGACTGCCGCGATGGCATCCATCTCAAATCCGTTTCCCAGCGTGGCTGCCGCCGAGCCAAGACGCGCGGACCATACAATACCGCCGACTCCGCAGAGAAGACCGATTAGGATATAAGGGAGCATATTGTATTTTTTCACATTTACGCCTGAGTACCTGGCTGCCGTCTTGTTACCGCCCAGTGCATAGATATAGTACCCAAAACGCGTCTTGTTTAGTAAAACCCAGGTGGCGATTAAGATCACCGCGGCATAGACAATAATAATGGACACTCCGCCGATGCTTAAGTTGCCGAGTCCCGTATAAGCGGCATTCCGGACACGGATTGTCACGCCGCCCGATATGATTTCCGTAAGGCCGCGGCCGATACACTGGGTGGCCAGGGTGGCCACAAAAGCCGGCACCTGCAGATATGCGACGGCAAAACCGTTGACGGTTCCCACCAGAGCGCCCACCGCGAGACAGCTTATCACGGTCAGCCAAACCGGCGCGTTTAAATTCGTAATCATATATGCACCGATGACGCCCGTAAGTCCAACAGTGGAGCCGACGGAAATATCAATCTCCCCCATCAGGATCGCAAGCAGCATGCCGCAGCAGATAATTGCATTAACCGAGTTGGACTTTAACAGGTTTAAAAGATTTGACGATGTCATGAACTTCGGTGTTGAGATTGAAACAATGATTATAAGCAGAATCAGACCGATGATTGTTCCGATATTGCGTTTAAAATAAGCGGAGCCTGTAAACGGAACGCTCCGTTCTCTCTTCTTTTCCATAATGTACCTCCTGATAATTTTCCTTATTCTCTGCTGGTTGCAAACGTCATCATGGATTCCTGGGAGAATTCTTCCTCGGCCAGCTCACCTGTGATTCTTCCTTCACACATGACATAACACCGGTTGCACATATTGATAATCTCCGGAAGCTCCGAGGAGACCATGATAATCGATACGCCTTCTGCGGCCAGTTCATCGATGATGGCGTATATTTCCGCCTTTGAGCCGACATCGATTCCCCTGGTCGGTTCGTCCAGTATAATCACCTTCGGTTTTTTCGCCAGCCATTTGCTCAGCACTACCTTCTGCTGGTTTCCTCCGCTCAGGTTCCCCGTGAGCTGCCTGGAGGATGTGATTTTAATGGAGAATTTCTTTCTGTAGTCCTCCACCATCTTATCCCATGCCCCGTGTTTTACCCCGACTCCCCTGATGAAATCACCGAGACAGACAAGCCCCATATTGAATTTCACATCATTTTTGAGAATCAGGCCCTCGTCCCTTCGATCCTCAGAGACATAGACGATACCATTATCGATGGCATCCTGCGGTCTCTTAATTTCCAGCTTTTTGCCGTCCAGATAAATATCTCCGCCCGCCTTCTGGTATGCACCGAAGATTGTCTTCATCAGCTCTGTTCTCCTGGCCCCCACCAGACCTGCAAAGCCTACGATCTCTCCGTACCGTGCATGGAAATTGATATCCCTGAAATACTTATCATGTTCCAGGCCCTTAACCTCCAGGGAGGTACCTTTGATTTCATGCTTGTTTCTTGTATAATAGCTGCTCAGTTCGCGGCCGACCATCATCTTAATCAGTTCGTCCTTATCCGCCTCCGGCGTGGGAATATCCCCGATCATTTTGCCGTCACGCAGAACGACAATCCGATCCGTGATTGCAAACAGCTCTTCCAGTCTGTGTGATATGTAAATAATACCGACGCCTTTTTCCTTCAGCAGCCGGATGATGTCAAACAGAGTCTCCACTTCCCCCTGGGACAGTGAAGATGTAGGTTCGTCCATTACGACGATTCTCGCCTCCGCCGATACGGCTTTAATAATCTCCACAAGCTGCTGCATGCCGATGGACAGCTCCTCCACGAGCTGATCCGCTCTCAGGTTAAGGTGCAGATCGTCAATTACCTTCTGCGTCTCCTCCTCCATCCTCTTTGCATCGACAAGACCAAATTTATCTCTGAGTTCCCGACCCATAAAAACATTTGCGGCGATTGTCCTGGCCGGCACCAGAATGATTTCCTGATGGATAATTCTGATTCCGTTGGCTCCCGCTACAGCCGCAGAATGTATATTTTTCACTTCTCCGTTAATCCGTATTTCTCCGGAATCTGCTTTGTAGATTCCGCCCAGTATCTTAATTAATGTTGATTTTCCGGCACCGTTCTCACCGAGGATGGCTACCACTTCACCTTCTCCGACAGAAAGGTTTACACCGGTCAGTACTATGTTTGAAGCAAATGCTTTTGTGATATTTTGCATCTGTAAGAGTTTTGTTCCGTCCATACGCTACCTCGTATTCCCTGAAAAAGTTTACGCCTGTTAGATATAGGAAACCTCATAAATCTTTTCCTTATGACGTTTCCTGTGCCGATTTTTGCTGCGTGTAAACCCGGAATCTTCCTTGCAAAAATCTTGCCCCCTCCGGTGGGTTCTTGTAAACGGCAATTTTTGCCGTTTATTAGAAAAAGGTCCGGCTCAAACTCTCGTTTTGAGCCGAACCACGTAATCAAGAGTAACCGTTCAGCCATGATGTATTCCGCGAGGTGTTTTCGCTGTTTTTGCGAAAATCCCGAGTTCCCAGGATTTTCGTGCAGAACCTGCACTAAACGTAACAGTTCATGCCGTCTGAACTGTTACACGAAAACACCTCGCGGGATATTACCTGTGAACCGTAACGTTCCCAGCGCCTGTTTAGTCAAGAGAATCCCATGCATCAAGGTCATACTCATCGATGTTGTCCGCCGTAATGCTGTAAGACTCAATGCTTGTATTGAATGTGATTTCTTTTCCGTTTAAAAGGTCAACCGCCTCTTTGACTCCCATATATCCCATGTATGTAGGCCTCTGGGCAGAGCTTTGAACCATTGTGCCGTCTTTGATTGCATGCTTTCCGATTGGAGCGCCGTCTTTTCCGAGAATATCGATGGAGCCTGTCTTGCCTGCTTCTTCCACAGCCTGTACTGCGCCTAAGGCCGACGTATCGTTGATTGCATAGATAACGTCGATGTTGTCGTGAGCCTGAAGCGCATCAGATACCACTTCAAATGCCGCGTCTGTGGCGCCTTTGCCTTCCACTACCTGAACCTCCACAAATGCGTCCGGGTTCTTCACGTTCTCTTTAATTCCCTGCCAGAATCCGTCTACGTTGATGATACAGGATTCAGCCGTCTGAAGATGGACAATCAGGATATTCGCTCCGTCCGGATGATGCTCTGCCACCCACTGGCCGGAAAGGTATCCTAACTGTGTATTATCGGATGCGATAATTCCGTCAACCAGATCGTAATCTTCTTCCTGGATTACATTGTCTACGTTAATGACTTTCACGCCTGCATCCTTGCATGTCTGAAGCACGGTCTGCGCTCCTGCGGAGTCATATGGGATATAAACGAGAGCGTTGATTCCGCTTGCGATCATATCATCAATCTGGGATGCCTGTTTTGTCGGGTCATTCTGGGGATCAAAGTAAATCAGTTCGCAGCCCAGTTCGTCACACGCTGTCTGAACACCGTTTAAAACAGCCGTAAAGTATTCGTTTGTCAAAGTATAGGGCGAAAATCCGATTGTGTACCCTCCTTCTTTTGCCTCGCTCGAAACCGCCTCGGTCACTGCTTCTGCCGCTGCCTCGGACGTCTCTGCCGGAGCCGCCGTTGTCTCTGCCGGCTTGGACGAGCAAGCTGTCATGGAAAGCGCCATTGCACCTGCTAAAACTACAGATAATAATTTCCTCATAAAAATTTCCTCCTTTTCGTTTTTTAATCATCTGAGCTGTATTTGATTGTACGAACATATTAACACATCAGTTTTTGTACTTCAATGCTAATTTTACCTAATTTTTTCCTGTGGTTTTTGTTGTATTTGTACATTTAACGTTCGTTTATTCCTTTTATTTTGTTCTAATATGTTCATATATTGAATAATTTCTTTCACTAATTTAAATCCAGTGGGAATTGAAGAGATTTCAGAGCTGTTTAAATGTTTATATTTGTTCGTTTCAAATTTGTCCGATGATCGGTTTTAATTTGACAGGAAACGTTACTGGTCACCGTCATCAATAAAAAGACCCTCCGGAATCTAATCCGGTGGGTCGTCTGTCTTATCGTGCAGGGCTTCGGCAGCCCTTATGCAATTATTACTTCCACATTATATTTTTTGAGCAGGTTCATTCCCTCCTCATCGATCCCGGCATCGGTAATCACCCCGTCCACCTGGGAAAGCGCGGCAAAACCGTTCAGATCATAGGTATTGAATTTGGAGGAATCCGTCAAAAGATAAGTCCTCTTAGCGACTGAAAAAATGGAGCTTTTAAACCTTGCCTCCGGTGAATATCCGTCATACAGCCTGCCGTCCGTCCCTATGGCGGCCGCTCCGAGAAATGCCGTATCGAGCTGGTATTTCCGAATCTGCTCTTCCGCCACGCTTCCGGAACTGCAATTGGTGATCCGGATCATCTCACCGCCCAGCATAATCACTGAGAGATTATCGAATTGCAGGGCATGCTCCGCCACCTTCAGATGATTGGTCACAATTACCGCACGCGTTTCCTCATCCATATAATTCAGGATAATCCTTGTTGTGGAGCCTGCGTCTATAAATATCCTCTGTCCGTTCTTAATCAGCGTGGCAGCTTTTGCCGCTATCTTTTCCTTTGCTTCCCTGTTGGAAATGCGGGATTCGTCAAATGAAATCATTCTGACCACGGGCTGGTTTGCCATCAGCGCACCTCCGTGGGTCCTGGTTATGTTATATTGCCGGGCCAGCAGGTTCAAATCCCTGCGGACCGTCATCTCAGAAATCCCGAACCGCTTTGCCAGTTCGTTTACTTCCACCTTATGCTGCTTTTGCAGAATATCGAGTATGGCCAGACATCTTTCACTTTTGTTCACGGTGAGTACCATCCTTCTTACATTTTTTATAATATATGTAATCTGATACAATCATTATAGCACTAAAACGAACATATTCAAGCATAAGTCTTTAATATTGAAGGAAGAACTGAAATGAAAAAGTAAATTCCACTCCCCATTTGTCTGGTGGAGTTTACTTCTGCACAGTTGATATTTACTCTTTC
>ERZ808044.1263-NODE-1263-length-15143-cov-7.657640_pt1 | contig 15143 bp, 13 predicted proteins | sample MGYA00380195_ERZ808044 | MGnify/ENA primary metagenome ERZ808044 (study PRJEB31490, sample SAMN06133423) | mouse gut metagenome | isolation source: Z7_2 | host: mice | place: China: Chengdu | collected 2015-05 ...
GTTCTTTGCTTCTTTCTTTCAAGAAAGAAGTGAGAGTTTGAGAGCAAAGCTCTCAAGGTTTTTTGACAAGCTGAAACATTATATTAAATGTTTGTAGAAAGGAATGTGAATTGATATGGGAGAAATACAGCAAAATATTATAGAGGTAGAACAAAGAATTGCAACAGCAGCAAAAAAAAGTGGCAGAAAAAGAGAAGAAATATTATTACTTGCTGTAAGTAAAACGATTGATGTATCACGTATAAAGCAGGCAGTAAATTGTGGTTTGAAAGAATTAGGAGAAAATAAAGTACAAGAAATATTAGAAAAGTATGATGCTATGGGAGAAGATGTTTGTTGGCATTTAATTGGACATTTGCAGACAAATAAGGTAAAATATATCATTAACAAAGTAAAGATGATACATTCTGTGGATAGTATAAAATTGGCTGAGGAAATTAATAAACGTGCAAAGCAATCGAATATAATTATGGATATTTTGGTGGAAGTGAATATAGCAGACGAACAAAGTAAATTTGGCATTTCACCAAAAGAAACACTTTCTTTTATAAAAAGTATTGCTTTTTTAGACAACATTCGCATAAAAGGTCTTATGACGGTAGCACCTTTTGTCGATAATCCAGAAGAAAACAGAGATTGTTTCAGAAGAATGAAGCAATTATTAGTTGACATTAATGCAGAAAAAATTGATAATGTAAATATGGATGTTTTATCAATGGGTATGTCTAACGACTTTGAGGTGGCCATTGAAGAAGGTGCAACCATTGTAAGAGTGGGAACCAATATTTTCGGCAAAAGAGTTTATCCTCAGCAATGATTGATGGTTATAGAAAGGAGAGAGGATAGGCACAAGGTCAAATAATATATAGGAGGAATTTGTAACATGCCAAAAATGTTTGATAAATTAAGGGATTTAATGTTTGGTGAGTATGATGAATATGATGACGACGAATATGATGATGATGAATATGAAGAAGAACCCACCAGAGAAACACGTCGTACACCCTTAAGAGATGTGAACAGAGATAGAGAACCAGAGTACAGCTCTCCAAGTAGAAGAAATTCTTCAAGCAGCAGAGCAAACCCTAATGTATATAGTATTAATACTAATGTGCAAATGCAGGTGGTTGTGATACAGCCTACTTGTTATGAAGATGCACAACAGATTTGTGACCAAGTAAAATCAAAAAAGCCTGTTGTTGTAAATTTGGAACAAGTAGAGTATCCCATAGCACAAAGGATTATGGATTTTTTAAGTGGTACTTGCTATTCGTTAGAGGGAAGCATACAAAGAGTAGCAAATAATATATTTGTAATTGCACCTGAAAATGTAGAAATTTCTGGTGAATTTAAAGAAGAAATTAAAAGTAGGAGCAGTGTAGTGTTCCCATGGGCAAACAGTAAATAATAAATAATAAAGGAAAGGCAGAGTATATGCAAATATTATTGATACAAACAGTAAATACATTTTTTAAACTGTTAGAGTTTTTAATATTGGCTCGTGTCATATTATCTTGGATTCCTATTGGAAGAAATAATACATTAGTGCAAGTTTTATATGCATTAACAGAGCCGATACTTTCACCAATAAGGTCATTGCTTGATAAATCACCATTAGGTGGTATGATGCTTGATTTTTCTGCTTGGTTTGCAATGATACTACTGTATTTTATACAAATGATTGTAATCAATATTTTATTAGGATTGTTTTAAGATTTTTTATATATTGCTAGTGAATGTAAAAAATGTTAAAACAAAACCATATTTTTAAAGGGAGGATATTCCTTTGGAGAAACAGTTACAGCAGCAAAAATTTTTGTTTGCAAAGGTATTAGATGCTGCACAAAGTAGCGCATTGCATCATAAAAAAACAACAACAGACTTTATGGATAGATACAAAAGTGAAATCTTTTTTGAAAAGGCAAAGTCTATTCAGAATGTAAAAGCAATGGTTTTTGGAGGATATGAAGAAAGCGAAAGACGTATGATAGCATTTGCTCCAGACTATATGGAATTGACAGAGCAGGATTTTCCTATACAAGCATTGCATATTACAAAAAATAAAAAATTTGGACAAGCAGATTTAAATCATAGAGATTATTTAGGTTCTATACTTGCTTTGGGTATAGACAGAGCAAAATTAGGAGATATTATTGTTTTAGAACAACAAACTATATGCTATGTTCATAAGAATTTTGCCGAGTATATAAAAAATACATTAGAATATGTTTCTCGTACAAAAGTAGATGTATCTGTAAGTGATATTTCTGCTGTAATGTTACCCAAAAAGGAGTGGAAATATCAAACCATCACGGTCGCCTCATTAAGATTAGACGCTGTTGCAGGAGGTGCATTTCATATGGCGAGAGGCAAGGTACAGCAATATATTAAAAAGGAATTCGTTCAGTTAAATTGGAATATAACAACAAATACTTCTTGTTTGCTGAAACAAGGAGATATGATTTCAATAAGAGGTTTTGGACGTATTAAAATTTTTGAAATAGGCAATATAACAAAAAAGGATAGGATTTGTGTGACAATAGGGCGGGAATAATGCTGCTTTTGTTGCAACGAGGGGGATTATATTTTATGATTAGACCATCTGACATTGAAGATAAGGAGTTTAAGAAAGTTGCAGTTGGATACTCTCCAGAAGAAGTTGACCGTTTTTTAGATGAAATATGTGTGGATTATGAACAGTTATTTAGAGAAAATAGAGAAATGAAAATGAAACTAAATAATATGGCAAATAATAATACTGCTGTTTCTCAAATGACAGCACCTCTGCCAAAAGCACCACAACAAACAGCTCCAGTATCAACTGCACCAATTTCACCACAGCAAACAAGCCAATCTATTGAAAAAGCCTTAGCAAAAACATTGACATTAGCAGAAAGAGTAGCAGAAGAAACAAAAGAAAATGCTAGAGCAGCAGCAGCACAAATTACAGAAAGTGCTGTAGCAAAAGCAGAAGAAATTATTGGCAGTGCCAGAACACGAGCTTTTGAATTGGAACAGGATATACATAGATTAGAAAGTCGCTATGAGTTAATGAAAACTCGTGTAAAGCTGTTATTATATGCAGAAATTGAATTGTTGGATAAAAATGAAATTATTTCTCAAAAGGAAGCAGATTATTCACAAGAAGGAGAAACATTTCAAAATCCACAACAATCTTAATAAAAAGCTGCAGTGGATGCTGTTTTATCAGTATTTACAGCAGCTTTTTATAAATATGTTTTATAAAAATTTAATTTTTCATTATTATTATATTATGAGGTGAATTATGGAAAGTATATTTGTAACAACACCAAATAAAACATATCCTATATTATTTGAGCAATCATTTGAATTATTAGCAGATAGTATAGAAAAACAAAATATTGCTGGTAGAAAAATGTGTATCATAGCAGATGAAAATACACATCGCTTATATGCAGAAGAAGTTAAAAAACAATTAGAAAAAGTATCAGAAAGTGTGTATTGTTATTGTTTTCCAGCAGGAGAAAAATATAAGAATTTAGAAACCATCTATCGCTTTTATGAATTTTTTCAGCAAAATCGTTTTGATAGAAAAACGATTGTTGTAGCATTGGGTGGAGGTGTTTGTGGAGATATGGCAGGTTTTGCAGCTGCAACATATTTAAGAGGAATACCTTTTATACAAATTCCTACAACATTGCTTTCACAAGTAGATAGTAGTGTGGGAGGAAAAACAGGAGTTGACTTTAATGGTGCAAAAAATAGTATAGGTGCATTTTATCAACCAGAATTGGTATATATCAACACAGCAACATTAAAAACATTGCCTAAAAGAGAGTTTTCAGCAGGTATGGCTGAAGTTATAAAATATGGTTGTATACTTTCAAATGATTTTATTGATTATTTGCAAAATAATAAACAATATATTGTTTCTATGGAACATGATGTTTTAACAAAAATGGTTAGACAATGTTGCTTGTTTAAAGCAGATGTTGTATCTAAAGATGAAAAAGAAAGTGGATTAAGAGAAATACTAAATTTCGGACATACAATAGGACATGCTATAGAAACAATATTTCATTTTCAGATGCTTCATGGAGAATGTGTTGCATTGGGTATGCTTGCAGTGCTGGAATTGGCTAGAAAACAAGGAAATATTACACAAGACAATTTAAAACAAATACAAGAACTTTTACGCTATTTTGATTTACCTCTTTCTGTAAGTAATATTTCAAAACAAAAAGTATATCAACAAATGTTTTTAGATAAGAAAGTAAATCAAAATAAAATTCGTTTTGTATTGCCAAAAAGAATAGGGGAGGTTTATACTACAAGTAAACTATCAGAACATGATATTTTAGAAGCAATAGAATTTGTGGTGAAATAATATGAGAAAAAATAATCAAAATCAATTTATTATCATTTCTATTATTACTGTGATATTTTTGGTAGTATTAGACCAATTTACAAAATGGCAGGCATTAATAAGATTAAAACCTATTAAAAATAAAGTAGTGATAAAGGGATTTTTAGATTTTACATTTGTAGAAAACAGAGGTGCAGCATTTGGCATATTATCAGGGCGAAGAGTATTTTTTATTGTATTGACGGTGATTGTTGCAATAGGAATTGTATACAGTTTTTATAAACTGCCCAAAACAAAAGAATATTATTATTTAAAATGTGGTTTACTTTTAGTACTTTCAGGAGCATTTGGCAATGTCATAGATAGAATGATAAGAGGTTATGTGGTAGATTTTTTAGAAATCACATTTATAAAGTGGCCTGTGTTTAATTTGGCTGATATTTATGTTGTAATAGGGGCTTGTTTGATATTGTTTTTAAGTCTTTTTGTGATAAAAGAAGATGAAAAAAAAGAAACATAAAGGAGTCGATATGGAAGTTTTAAAATGGGCAGTGGAACAGGAATGTATATCAAAAAGAATTGATGTATTTTTAGCTGAAGAATTAGAAGAAATGGATTATACTATTTCTAGAAGCAGAATACAAAAACTAGCAGAACAACAATATTTAAAAGTGAATGAAAAGAATGTAAAATCAAATTATAAATTAAAACTAAATGATATGATAACATTAACGATACCAGATGCAGAACCAGTTGAAATATTGCCTGAAAATATAGATATTGATATATTATATGAAGATAAGGATATTATTGTAGTAAATAAGCCTCAAGGTATGGTAGTGCATCCAGCTGTGGGACATATGACAGGAACACTTGTAAATGCACTATTATATCATTGTAGAGGACAGCTTTCTGGTATCAATGGAGAAAAGCGTCCAGGTATTGTGCATAGAATTGATAAGGATACTTCAGGTGTACTTATGGTAGCAAAAACAGATAAAGCACATCAAAGTTTAGCATTGCAACTTGCGGAACATAGTATTACAAGAAAATATCATGCTATTGTATTAAATGGCATGAAAGAACAACAAGGAACAGTAGATAAACCGATTGGACGAAATACGCAGTATAGAAAAAAAATGGCTGTTACAGAAAAAAATAGTCGAAATGCTATAACACATTATAGAGTCATTCAAAAATTAGGAAACTATACTTATATTGAAGCACAGCTTGAAACAGGACGTACCCATCAAATTAGAGTGCATATGGCATATATAGGACACCCTCTTTTAGGGGATATGGTATACGGTTCAAAAAAACAACCTTTTGTATTGCAAGGACAGACACTTCATGCTAAAATATTGGGGTTTGTACATCCTAGTACGAATCAATATATGGAATTTGAAACGCCTTTACCAGAGTATTTTTTAAAAATAATAACAAAATTAGAAATGCGTATATAATGTCATATTTTATAACAGACAGGAGGTATTATATGGTTTTCAAAGAAAAAGATTTTTTTGGTATACGTGACTTAACATCAGAGGAAATACGCTATATACTAAGTACAGCAGAAACAATGAAATATATATTAAATCAAAAGAATAAAAAATCACCTCATTTACAAGGAAAATCTGTTATTATATTATTTTATGAGCCAAGTGCAAGAGCAAAGTTATCTTATGAATTAGCTGCACAACATTTAAGTGCAAATGTTGTAGATATGACAATGGCAACAACAAATGTATATCAAGAAAAATTACAGGATATGGGACAGCTTGTTGACCAAACAGGAGCTGATTTTATTATATTACGTCATCCCATGGCAGGAGCAGCAAGATTATTAGCACAAAATGTAAGTGCATCTGTTATCAATGCTGGAGATGGATTTAATGAAAATCCAGGACAATCCTTATTGGATTTGATGACAATTAAAGAGCAAAAGGGCGGATTTAAAGGATTAAAAGTAGCGATTATAGGAGATTTAATCCATAGCCGTGTATGTAAAAGTAATATATGGGCATTGACAAAATTGGGAGCTGATGTTTGTGTTTCTGGACCACCTACACTTCTTCCACCTGATATTGAAAAATTTGGTGTTGATGTATATTATGATGCCAGAAAGGCAGTAACAGATGCAGATGTCATATTAACAAGTAGAATGAAAACAGAAACAAGAAATAAAAATCTTGTGCCATCATTAACAGAATATAAACATTTTTTTAGAATAGATGAAAATTTATTACATTATGCGAAACCAGATGCTATTGTGTTGCACCCTGGACCTATACAAAGGGGTATTGAAATTTCTGCAAATGTCATAGACAGTAAGCAGTGTATTATCAATGACCAAATTGCTAACAGTGTAGCAGTGCGTATGGCTATACTTTATATTTTATCACAGATAGGAGGCGGACTGCGATGAAAAGTATTGTAAAAAATGGTCGTATTATAGCAAAAGAATTTGATAGTCAGAAGAAACTAGATATTTATATGGAAAACGGCGTTATTAAAAAAATAGGAGAAAATTTAGAAGAAAATGGTGCCGAAATATTAGATGCTGAAGGAAAGTATATACTACCAGGCTTTATTGATATGCATTGCAGTGTTTGTGACCCAGGATATGAATATATAGAGGATATTGAAACAGCGTCATGCAGTGCAGCAAAAGGCGGTTTTACAAGTATTACTTGTGAACCCAATACGAATCCAGCTATTGATAATAAAACAGTTGTGGAGTATATTGTTTCAAAAAGTAAAGAATATTCTATTGTAAATATTTTTCCGTATGGTAGTATGTCTGTAGGCTGTTTGGGAGAGCATATGGCAGAAATAGGAGAAATGCACGAAGCTGGTATTGTAGGTATTGCAGATGGCGGACGTTCTATTATGAATGCTTCTTTTTTAGCAAATGTATTTCGTTATTCTAAAATGTTTGATATGCCTGTATTGACACATTGCGAAGACAAAAATCTTGCAGGAAAAGGTGTTATGAATGAAGGGTATATGTCATCTAGTTTAGGGCTTTTGGGTATACCTAGGGAGGCAGAAGAAGTCATTGTAACAAGAAATATTATATTGGCAGAAGGTACAGGAGCAAAATTGCATATTGCTAATGTTACAACAAAGGGTTCTGTACAGTTGATTAGAGAAGCAAAAAAAAGAGGCACACGTATTACTTGTGAAACAAGTCCTCATTATTTTTTATTGACAGAAAATGCAGTGGAAAATTATAATACATTAGCAAAAGTAAAACCGCCTTTGAGAACAAAAGAAGACGTGAAAGCAGTATTAGAGGGAATATTAGATGGCACGATTGATGTGATAACATCAGGGCATAGTCCTACAAAATTAACAGACAAGCACAAGGAATTTGACAATGCAGATTATGGTATTTCTGCTTTTGAAACAGCATTTCCACTGAGTTTTACCAAATTGGTAAAACAACAAAAAGTACCATTAATAAAATTGGTAGAATTACTTTCTACAAAACCAGCAGAAATATTAGGACTACGTAATAAGGGTAGTATTGCCGAGGGTATGGACGGGGATTTAGTAATAGTAGATTTAGAAGAAAGCTATACAATAAACCCTGAAAAATTTGTTTCAAAAGCAAAATTTTCTCCTTTTGCAGGTGCAAAGGTAAAAGGAAAAGTAATTTGTACTATAGTAGGAGGAAGAATATTGACATAATTTTTATAATCAAAGAGGTGTAAAATGTATTTAAAACAGTTAGATATACATGGTTTTAAATCTTTTTCTGATAAAGTAAAACTAGAATTTAATAAAGGTATTACGGCTGTAGTTGGTCCAAATGGCAGTGGTAAAAGCAATGTTTCTGATGCAGTAAGATGGGTATTGGGAGAACAAAAAGCAAAATCACTTCGTGGTGATAAAATGGAGGATATTATATTTGCTGGTACAGAAACAAGAAAAGCCTTAGGTTTTGCAGAAGTTGCGATTACCATTGATAATCAAGACCAAAAAATGCCTATTGATTATACAGAAGTAACAGTAACGCGTCGTGTTTATCGCTCTGGAGAGAGTGAATATCAAATCAATGGTACAAATTGCCGATTAAAAGATATTCATGAATTGTTTATGGATACAGGAGTAGGACGAGAAGGCTACTCTATTATAGGGCAGGGACGTATTGATGAATTATTGAGTTCAAAAGCAGATGATAGAAGACGTATATTTGAAGAAGCAGCAGGAATTGTAAAATATAAAGTACGAAAGAATGAAGCAATATTAAAATTGGAAAAAGAACAGCAAAATTTAATTAGAATAGAAGATATTATTTCAGAACTGCAAGGACAAATGCATACTTTGGAAAAACAATCTGAAAAAGCAAAACAATATTTGAATTTAAGAGATAAAATAAAATCTGCGATGTTATCCATGTTTTGTACAGATATAGATAATATGGAGCAAGAATATCAGCAATATCAAAAAAGTAAAGAAATTGCATTGCAGAATAAAAAAGATACAGAAGAAGAAAATACAAAGCAAATACAACAAAAACAAATATTACAAAAACAAATAGAAAAGCTAGAATGTGATATACAACAAACACAACAGCAAATTATAACCAGTCGCACAGAACAGCAAAAAACAGAGGGCGATATATTATTAGCAAAGGAACAGATACAACATTTTTTGCAAAATATACAACGCATGGAAAAAGAAATTGATTTAAAAGAGCAAAAAAAAGAACAGTATCAAAAAGAACAGCAATTACTTTTATCAAAAAGAACGGCAATTGATATGGCTGAAAAAAGTGCAAAAGACCGTTTACAACAACAAGAAAATTTATTTGAAAAATTAAACAGCAATCTAAATGAAAGCGAAAAAAATATGGAAGATTATAAAGCAGATATGCTGGAACAAATACGCATAGCTACAGAAGCAAAAGGAGAAAAAAATCAAAGACAATCCATATTAGAACAATTTCAGCAAAGGCAAAAACAACTTTTGACTGAAAAGGAATATTTAAAAGACCAAATCCATACACACAATGTACATATGGAAGTACTTTTCAAACAACAACAGGAGTTAGAATTAGAACAGCAAAAGCTAGAAAAGTTAATTTTACAGTTAGAAAATCAAAAAAATGATTTGTATATTCAAAAAGAACAACTTTCTGTAAAACAAAAACAAATGGAACAACAACTTTCACAAAAACGCTCTCGTTTTGCAATACTCTCTGATATGGAAAAAGAACACGAAGGATATTATAAAAGTGTGAAAAGTATACTCCATTTAAAAAATGGTCAAAATGAAATGTGGCAGGGTATATGCGGTGCAGTGGGAGAACTGATTCATGTCACTGAAAAATATGAAACTGCTATTGAAATTGCATTGGGAGGCAATTTACAAAATATTGTTACAAAAACAGAATATGATGCAAAACAGGCAATACAATATTTAAAACAGAACAATTTAGGACGAGCTACATTTTTGCCTATTACAGCAGTAAAAGGAAAAAAATTAGAAAATGCGAATATATTGTCAGAATTGGGTGTATTGGGTGTGGCAAGTGATTTAGTTACATATGATATGCTTTATGATAATGTGATACAGTCGCTTTTAGGTAGAACAGTTATTATAGAAAATATGGATACAGCAATTACATTGTCTAAAAAATATCATTATCAATATCGTATTGTGACGTTAGAAGGAGAATTATTTCATGCTGGAGGCGCTATGACAGGAGGCGGTACAGCAAAAAAAACGACAAATATATTTAGCCGAAGCAGAGAAATAGCAAATTTATCAGAAGATATTCAAAAAGAAAATACCATATTTCAAAATGGTCAAAAGCAAATGCAAGTACTACAAAATCAGATGGAGCAAATTGAAAAGGATACGGCAAAAAATCATACTACAATACAGCAAATAATATTGTCTTTGCAAAAAAATGAACAAGATAAACAAAACACACAAAATTTGATTTCAGAAAAACAGCAAAAACAAAAATTATATGATTTGGAAGAAAATCAAATAATAGAGCAATGCCAAGAAGCAGAAAAAGAATTAAAAGAATTTCAAAAAATCATTGCTCAAGCAGAACAATATAAAAATACGATTAATGAAAAACTTTCTGTATATCAAAATAATGTTGCAGAAGAAAAAGAGCAAAGAGATAAGCTGTTGAATAGTATGACAGAATTAAAAGTAGAATTATCCGCACAACAGCAAAATAAAAAAGCAGTTTTAGAAAGTATACAGCGTTTACAACAGCAAAGTGTACTTTTGGAACAAGAAAAAAAAGAAACAGAAAATGAAATTGTATTATGTAAACAACAGTGTGGTGAAAAACAAACAGAACAGAAACAATTAGAACAATATGCAGAAGAATATAAACAACAACAGCAAAAACAACAATCAATATTTACAACATTAAACGAAGATAAACAACAGCAAAAACAACAAATGGAAACAGTGGAACAGCAACAAAGGCAAACAATGGAAATCGTTTCTCGTTTAAATAATGAGGTGTTTCGTATAGAAACAAAGCAAGAAAAAATTGCAGAACAAAAGCAAAGACTTTCTGATGAGATATGGGAAGAATATCAAATGACATATGATGCAATAAAACAACAGTATGATAATCAAATTAATCAAATAGATTATCAGTCATTAAAATCTGATGTAAAAAAATGGAAAAATGATATAAGAGAATTGGGACACGTAAATATAGATGCTATAGAAAATTATAAAGATGTCAAAAATAGATATACATTTTTGACAGAACAAAGGTCAGATATATTGGAGGCAGAAAAAAAATTAAATTTGTTGATTACCGATTTATCGCAAATGATGGAAAATAGATTTCGAGAACAATTTGAAATGATTTCAAATAATTTTGGAGAAGTATTTCGAGAAATGTTTGGTGGAGGAAAGGCATATTTAAAATTAAGTGATGAAACAAAAGTACTAGAGTCTTCTATAGAAATCATTGCACAACCACCAGGAAAAAGTTTGCAGAATATGATGTTGTTATCGGGCGGAGAAAGGGCATTGACAGCAATTGCTATATTATTTTCTATATTAAAAATGAAACCTTCGCCCTTTTGTATATTAGATGAAATAGAGGCAGCATTAGATGATGCTAATGTAAATAGATATGCAAATTATTTAAAGAAATTTTCAAAAGATACACAGTTTATTGTAATTACACATAGAAAAGGAACTATGGAAGCAGCAGATGTTATGTATGGTGTCACAATGCAGGAAAAAGGTGTATCAAAAATGATTTCTGTTCATTTTGATGAGGCATATAAATAAAAATGAGGTGTATAGAAAAATGGGTTTATTCGATTTTTTAAAATCAAAAAAGAAAGAAGAAACAAATCATATTGAAATGAAAAATGATAGTATAGAATGTGATGATATTGAAATTACATTACCTTCTGAACAAAAAGAACAAGATGAAATATCATTAAATTTAATGGGAGAAGATAATACAACCGCTATCAATCATGCTGTACATAAAGCCATTGATAAACAAGACATTGAATTGTATAGTGCAACAGGAGGAAAATTGTATCAAGAGCAGAAAGATTTGGAACAGCCTGCTCCTCTAACAGAACAAGAAGCAATCACAATACAGCAAGCATTATCAAAAGCAGTAGAATTATCTACACCAAATGAAGAAAGTAAAGAACAGGAAATTGAAAAACAAACAGAACAACAAAATGCAGAAGAAGGTAAACAAAACAAAAAGGGCTTTTTTGCAAAATTAAAAGAGGGTTTGGATAAAACACGTAGAAATATTATGGGTGGTGTAGATAATGTTTTAGGTGCGTTTACTAAAATAGATGAGGATTTATTTGAGGAATTGGAAGAAGCACTGATAATGGCAGACTTGGGTGTAGAAACTACTATGAATATTATTGAAAATTTACGTAAACGTGTAAAAAAAGAACATATTGTTGACCCCCAAGCAATTAGAGGTATGTTGATAGAAGAAATTACAGCAATATTAGAAGAAGATGCACAGGAAGAAACAGAATTACAATCTCCTACTGTTATGCTAGTGATTGGTGTAAATGGTGTGGGAAAAACAACAACAATAGGAAAATTGGCTTATAATTTTAAAGAGCAGGGAAAAAGTGTTTTATTGGGAGCAGCAGATACATTTCGAGCTGCAGCGATTGAACAGCTAGAAGTTTGGGGACAAAGAGCAGGCATTGATGTAATTAAACATCAGCAAAACTCTGACCCTGCAGCAGTAGTATTTGATGCAGTGAATGCGGCAAAAAATAGAAAAGCAGATTTATTGATATGTGATACAGCAGGCAGACTGCATAACAAAAAAAATCTGATGGAAGAATTGAAAAAAATTGCAAAAGTAATTGACAGAGAGTATCCAGAAGCACACAAGGAAGTTTATATTGTACTAGATGCTACTACAGGGCAAAATGCTATGCAACAGGCAAAGGTATTTCAAGAAGCAGCAGATATTACAGGAATTATATTGACAAAATTAGATGGTACAGCAAAAGGCGGTATTGTCATTGCTATTAAATCAGAACTGAAATTACCTGTAAAATATATAGGTGTAGGAGAAGGTATAAAGGATTTGCAGAAATTTGATGCAAAGCAATTTGCTAAGGCATTGTTTGAAGAGTAAAAAATATAAAAAAGTGAGGGCAATATAGTCCCTCACTTTTTTGTTGAAAGAAATAAGTATAATCATATTGACAAAATCAGCTTGACAAAAAACCTTGAGATTTCGTCTCAAACTCTACTTCCTTTCTTGAAAGAAAGGAAGCGAAAGAACTTTTAAACGGAAACTACGTTTCCTTAAAAGCACTGATTTTATAAGGAAAAATGTTAGTTTTTCCAGAAAAGTTTTTTGTCAAACTTTTTTTCAAAAAAGTTTGCAGGGTGCTGAATGTCCAGTGGACATTCGTCCAGCACCGACCGGAGCGAAGCGTAGACTGGACGGAGTCCACAAAAAAGACTTTATTGACAGACTGATGTGAGGGCAATATAGTCCCTCGCTTTTTTGTTGAAAAAAATAAGTATAATCAGCTTGACAAAAAAACTTGAGGCTTCGTCTCAAACTCTACTTCCTTTCTTGAAAGAAAGGAAGCGAAAGAACTTTTAAACGGAAACTACGTTTCCTTAAGAGCACTGATTTTATAAGGAAAAACGTTAGTTTTTCCAGAAAAGTTTTTTGTCAAACTTTTTTTCAAAAAAGTTTGCAGGTGTGGACGGAGTCCACAAAAAGGACTTTAGCGACAGACTGAAAATATCAATTTTTTGATGAAGGTGTAAAGTATTACTATATTTTGACGATATTATACTATAAGAGCCGTATAGCACAGTATAAGGGAATAAAAATAATAGATATTTTGTTTAAAATAAAGTGATAGTATGTTATTTAAAACATATTAGAATGGGGGCAATATAGTATGCAGGCAATTAGTAAAAATGTAAAATTTACAGAGGCTAGTACACCAGTGTCAAATACAGTAAAAACAGTAAAAGCAAATGCAAAAAAGTCAGATATGGTGCAAATGGTAAAGGCAAATCAATATAAATTTCATACATCAAAGTCAAATATTACATTTATGGATATGGTAACAAAAAGAAATCAATATCAAAATACAGATAATATAATAAAAGATACAAAAAACATTTCAGAAGCAAAACAGGAAGTCAAAAAAAATACTGTTTCACAAAGTGAAGGTGTTTCATTAGAAAGTATGTTAAAAGAAAAATATCCTAATTTAAAATATCATGTTTTTGATGCAAGTAGTAGTTATTGGCGCACAAGAAACGATTATCCTCACTATTTGCTTTATCAAGACAATATTGATACAGAGGCATTGGAAAATTGGAAACCAAGCGGTGAAAATCCTTTTTATGGTTCAATAGATGGTAGATTTACTGCTCCAAAAGAAATAACTGCTTTGAGTTCTGTACCAGTGGGAACAACTGCTGTAGTGATACATCCAAAAGTACAGGAAAAAATGGATAAAGACCCCGAATATGCTAAAGAAATTATGGAAAGAATTGAAACATGGTTTACATTTGATAACTTAAGAAATGAGGCAATGATGCCAGGTATTACTGCTAGAAGTTCACAATGTGTAGCAATAGGAGAAAACGGCGAAATTGTGAATGCACAATCACATAGCAGTGGAGGGGGTTTTTCTCAATCTAAAAGTGAAAGTGGTACAGATGCTGCAATAGATTTTTGGACAAAACGCTCTTTACGTCATAAATATTTTATGCAATTACAGTTGGAGGGACAATTAAGACATGAAATGCTTTTGTATGGATTAACAGGTACTCCAAAATCATCTGGATTATTTGACCTCGTAGGAGGTACACTAAGTACAGCCAATTTGACTGGTTTGATAAATTTAGCACAATCTTTTGAATCTTTTGATATGCCTTCTCTTTCTACTCAGCAAATGACAGAAAAGGCAGAAGCAAAATCAAAACTTGCGGCTATGATGAATAGCGGAGAATTGACTGTATTAGGAAGTAGTATTGCTGGTGTTCCTTTTGATAGTGTCATTACAATGACAAAACAGCACGTATGGGGAAATGAAGCTCTCACAAAACTTTACTAATATGATAAGTCCTCTATTATTAGGGGACTTCAGTCTGTCAAAAAAGTCTTTTTTGTGGACTCCGTCCACACCTGCAAACTTTTTTTCAAAAAAGTTTGACAAAAAACTTTATTGGAAAAACTGACGTTTTTCCTTGTAAAATCAATATTTCTTTAGCGAAACGTAGTTTCGCATAAAAAGTTTTGCTCCGCTTTTTTAAA
>ERZ808044.1265-NODE-1265-length-15116-cov-5.054591_pt1 | contig 15116 bp, 14 predicted proteins | sample MGYA00380195_ERZ808044 | MGnify/ENA primary metagenome ERZ808044 (study PRJEB31490, sample SAMN06133423) | mouse gut metagenome | isolation source: Z7_2 | host: mice | place: China: Chengdu | collected 2015-05 ...
AGCTGCTGACGGGAATCGGACCCGTGACCTCCGCACTACCAATGCGACGCTCTACCGACTGAGCCACAGCAGCATCTTCTATTTTGGGCTTGTTTTATGCTTAGCACTCTCAAGCCTCAGTTATAATATCATGTATTTTTTCTTTTGTCAACAAAATTTATAAAAATTTTTAGACAGCTTTTAGGGAACTTTCGCCTGCTTCTTTCATATTTTAGATAAAAAGCATTATTGAGGTTTTTATGGCAGATTACCCCTCTTTTCTATCTTTCGGTATTGCATCATTCCAACTGGAAAGGAATCCAGATCAGCTTACCGCTTCGGTCTGCGCCATGGAAGTTAATCCCGCAGTGGGTACGCAGGAAGTATTGACACCAGATTCGCCAACATCTCCAAAAGTCCATTTAACAGCTGCCGGCATGCCGGTTCCGGAAGCTGAAGCAGCAGATTCGTTGGAAATTCCAGCTGTAAACTCATCAGTCCCCATGGCTGCAAGCTCATCCGAAATCCCGGCGGCAGACTCGCCGCTCCCTCTTCCTGCCAGCTCACCGGAAACCCTGGCCGCAGAGCCCTCTACTACCCAGACAGCCGAGCAGGAGGCAGATCAGCTTTCCACCTTTATCTCCGATGACACCCTTCACACATACGAGGCAGACCCTCAGTCACAGGCCTTCCCCGGCTTTAACCGGCCTGTACCGCCTATTTTCCGAATGGTCCAGGTTCGCTTTTTAAACGCCTCTACCAATCCTTTTTCTGTGGATGTCCTGGTGGACGGCAACGTATACTTACGCGGCAGCTCTTTTGGCTCTGTATCCCAGTACAGCCCCATATCCGACGGCTTCCACACGGTCACCGTGCGGAGAAGCTCCAATATCCGGACTACCGTATTTCAGGGAGTATTCCCTTTTGTGTCCGGCCAGAAAACCACCCTGTCCATCGCTGACTCTCCTTCCGGAGCAATTACTGTTTTCCAGCTCTCGGACACCGGCTGTTTTTCCTGCCCCAACCGCTGCGGCTGCTACCGGGTCGCCAATATGACATTCCCCGGGTCCTCTTTTGATATTCAAACTCCTACCGGAGACAGGGTATTCCGCAATATCTCCTTCGGTCAGGCCTCCCCTTACAGACAGACCTCTGCCGGCTTTTATCGGTTCTTTGTCACAGAACCGTCAGGTTTCCAACCGGTAAGGGAGCTTCCCATCCTGCTCCAGACTTTCCTCACCGGCTCCTTCACACCCCCCAGCTCCCTGGCTTCCATATCAGTTCGTGTTGAAGCCGGGAAGACTTATACCACTTATCTGATTGGAAATACCTGGTCTGCCTTCCGCCTTCAGGCCCTGACTGTTGAAGATTAATCAAATGAGCTGTGAAATGGGCCCGTCAGGCTTTTATCACTTAAAACGTCCTGGCGGCCGGGGAGCCTGAATGTTTTGAGCCCTACAAAACCCCCTGAAAGCTCTCCCTGAGAGTATCGCAGGACCTGGCAAGCTTTTCCGTTTCTTCATCTGTCAGAGACAGGGTTAGTACCTTTTGAACTCCGTTTTGATTAATAATGCAGGGAACTCCGATAAAGACATCTCGCTGCCCATACTCTCCCCGAAGCATAGCCGAAACCGTAAGCACGCTGTGTTCATCCCCAAAAATTGCTTTGGTAATCCGGGTCATGGCCATACCAATCCCGTAATAGGTAGCTTTTTTGGCCTCAATAATCCGGTAAGCAGCTCCCCGGACCTCCTTTTCCATCTCTTCCAGGCGGCTGCAGCACAGTTCCGGCTGTCCCTGGCCGCTTTCTCTGCAAAGATCCAAAACAGGTTTTGTAGCAATCATGGCCTGACTCCAGGGAACAAATTCACTGTCCCCATGTTCGCCGATTACGTAGGCATGGACATTCCTGGGATCTACCTCCAGATACTCTCCCAGAAGGTAGCGCAGTCTGGCTGTGTCTAAAGCGGTTCCGGTTCCCAAAACTCTTCTTGGGTTAAACCCGGACAGTTCACAGGTAATCTGGGTCATAATATCCACCGGATTGGTAGCCACCAGAAAAATTCCGTTAAACCCGGACTCTGCCACCGGATCCACAATGGATTTAAAAACCTGGGCATTGCGCTTTAATAAATCCAGCCGGGTCTCTCCCGGTTTCTGGGCAACACCGGCGCAGATCACTACAATATCCGCATCCTTACAGTCCCCGTATTCTCCTGCATATATTTTCATATTGGAAGCAGAAAAGGCCAGGCCATGGTTTAAGTCCATAGCCTCGCCTTCTGCTTTCCTCTTATCTACGTCAATTAAAACCAGCTCGTCACAGGCAGTCTGGTTTAACAGGCAGTATGCATAGCTCATGCCTACCATTCCGGTTCCCACCAACACAACCTTTCTCTTATCTGCTCTCATAGGCGCACTCCTTTCGCAATGAAATATTTCTTTCGGATAAACAGCATTTCTGCTGTTTTCAGTATGTCAGAATTCTCACTGCCCTATTCATGCGTTTTTTCGTCACTGGGAAAGGCCGCCGGGTCCATGAAGGTTTCCTATAAAAGAGCGCCGCCAAGCCTGGGAAAGGTCACTGAAAAATCCGCTGGCGCACAATCTCATAGGCCAGCACCCCGGCCGCCACTGATGCGTTGAGGGAGTCAATATCCCCCTTCATGGGAATAGATGCCACCATGTCACAGGTCTCCTTTACCAGTTTTCCCACGCCTTCCCCTTCATTTCCAATAACCAGTCCAATGGGCCCTTTTAGATTCAGCCGGTACATGGCCTCTCCTTCCATGTCTGCACAGACAAACCATAAGCCCTTTTTCTTCAAATCTTCCATGGTGGCAGCCAGATTGGTAACCTTGGCCACAGGAGTGTAATTTATCGCCCCGGCAGAGGTCCTGGCTACTGTTGCCGTAAGTCCTGCCGCCCTCCTTTTGGGAATAATCACTCCATGGGCCCCTGCCAGATTGGCAGTACGAATAATTGCCCCCAGATTGTGTGGATCCTCAATGCCATCCAAAAGGAATAAAAAAGGCGGTTCTCCTTTCTCTTCTGCCAGTTTCAGCATATCCTCCACCCGGGCATATTCATAGGCCGCCGCATAGGCGATTACCCCCTGATGTTTGCCGGTATCCGACATCTGATCCAGACGTTCTTTGGCAACATAGGTAATAATGGTATCATGTTTTCTGGCCTCTCTGGTAATGGATCTTATCGGGCCGTCCTGGCACCCGTCCAGAACAAACAGCCGGTCAATGGTCTTGCCGGACCGAAAAGCCTCCATCACCGCATTTCGGCCTTCTATGGTTAGTTCTTCGTATCTCATGTAAGTTCTCCAATCTCTCTTAAGGCTAAGGCGGTAAGTTCTGTCAGCCGCTCAAACTGTTCCGACAAAAACAGCCAGCCAATCAGCGCCTCAAAGCCAGTTGCCATGCGGTAATCCGCCACAGTGGCGTGCTTTGCCACTGTGGCGGACTTGGCGTTGCGTCCCCGCTTGTAAACCGTCAGCTCTTCCTCATTCAAATAGGGGGTCAGGGCCTTTATCAGGTTTGCCTGGGTCTCTGCCTTCACAAGGCCTGCGCTCTTTTTATGCAGCTTATTAACCTGCATATTTCCATCATTGACAATCTTGGCGCGGATCATCAGCTCGTAAACAGCATCGCCTATATATGCAAGCACCAGGGGCGAATACGTCGCCGCATCCGCCCTCTTAAATCCAAATTTCTCTTTATAAAATGTAAGAAAATTTATGCTCTCTTCCATTTTACTCCCTCTCTGGTATCCTCTAATATAATTCCCATCTCAAGAAGCTTTCCGCGAATCTCATCCGCCAGGGCAAAGTTTTTATCTTTTCTGGCCTGCTGGCGGGCGGCAATCATTTCCTCAATCTGGCTGTCCAGCGCCTCTTCCTTTTTCTCGGTAAGGATACCCAGCACCTGGCAAAGGCCATCCAGCTCTTCTCTCACAGCAGTAACAAATGCCTTTGAGCTTTCCTCCCCCGCGCTGGTATTGGCAAGCTTTACCATCTCGAAAAGCGCAGAAATGGCATCTGCAGTGTTAAAGTCATCCTCCATGGCAGCTTCATACTTGGCAGTAAGGCCCTTCATGGCTTCCAGCGCTTCCTTCTCCGCCTGAGTCTTCTCTTTCTCCCCGGCCCTGGCCTCCAAACCTCTCAGCTTCTCCATACAGGTTAAGATTCTCTCCAGGCCGTTTTTGGATGCTTCCATTAAGTCTGCGCTGAAGTTTAAAGGACTTCTGTAATGGGCGCTCAGCATGAAGAAGCGCAGCACCTGAAGATCATACTTCTCGCTGATTTCCCTGACAGTAAAGAAATTGCCCAGGGATTTAGACATCTTTCTATTGTCAATGTTTAAAAATGCATTGTGCATCCAATAAGTCGCAAATTGCTTTCCATTGGCAGCCTCGCTCTGGGCAATCTCATTCTCATGGTGCGGGAATATCAAATCCTCACCGCCTGCGTGGATGTCGATCTGCTCCCCCAAATATTTCTTAGACATAACGGAGCACTCAATATGCCAGCCGGGACGGCCATTGCACCAGGGGGACTCCCAGAAGGGCTCTCCTTCTTTTTTCGGTTTCCAAAGTACAAAATCCGCAGGATCCTCTTTGCCCTCCTCTCCGGTAACCTTAATTTCCCGGAATCCTGACTGAAGATCTTCCAGATTCTTGTGGGACAGCTTGCCATAGTCTTTAAAAGACTTGGTGCGAAAGTACACTGTGCCGTCTTTTGCCGCATAAGCATGGCCTTTGTCTATCAGGGTCTGAATCATTTCCAGCATTCCGCCGATCTCCCGGGTAGCCAGCGGGTGGGTGGTGGCAGGTTTTACATTCATTGCCGCCATATCCTTTTTACATTCTTCAATATAGCGTTCTGAAATAACCCGGGAATCCACGCCCTCTTCAATGGCTTTCTTAATAATTTTGTCGTCTACATCTGTAAAATTAGAAACAAAGTTTACATCGTATCCTTTATACTCAAAATAGCGGCGCACCGTATCGAAAACAATCATTGGGCGCGCATTTCCGATATGGATAAAGTTGTAAACCGTGGGCCCGCAGACATACATCTTTACCTTGCCTGCTTCCAACGGAACAAATTCTTCTTTTTGCCTGCTAAGTGTATTGAAAATTTTCATACTGATTCCTGTCCTCCCATTTTATGATGAATCTGCTGTGGTCTGTCAAGCCTGACAGCCCGGACAGCCGCCGCAGCTATTTCCCTGGGGCATTATTGTATCATCATAGCAGTAATTTGCCACTTCCGTCAATAAGGTAATAGCCTGAGAAGAAATTCCTTCCCCGCTTCCGGTAAATCCCAGCCCTTCTTCCGTAGTGGCTTTGATACTTACCTGGTTTATCTGCAAACCCAGTGCGTCAGCGATATTGGCCGCCATCTGTTCACGGTAAGGGGCCAGCTTAGGGCGCTGGCAGATGATGGTAGCGTCAATATTTTCTATTACATAATGATGTTCATCTAAAAGGCCTCCTACGTGTTTTAACAGTTCAATGCTGGAAATTCCTTTATACTTAGGATCTGTGTCCGGAAAGTGCTGGCCGATATCTCCCAACGCCGCCGCCCCTAATAAGGCATCCATAACGGCGTGAACCAGCACATCCGCATCAGAATGGCCCAAAAGTCCCTTTTCATAAGGAACTTTCACGCCTCCTAAAATCAAATCGCGGCCCTCTGTCAGCTTGTGTACGTCATATCCCTGTCCGATTCTCATGTGTTTCTCCTTTTTCTATATAATAGAGCGGGTTAAACAATAACCCGCAGCTTCTTTTCAATGCATTGGATCTGCAGGTCATCCTGGCAGAAACAGCTCTCCCCGTCAGCATGGACTGCCATGGGGCGTTCCAGATGAATCCTGACCTCCTTACATTCGTAGGTTTTAAGGCCCTTTCCCCGTTTTCTCTTTCCCAGATAGGCGGATACAAGAATTAGCAGAAGCTTTTTCTTGTCTGCATGGCTGGCAACGCTGACGGACAGGCGGCCGTCAGACGGATCTGCCTTGGGTGCAAATTTAAAGCCGCCGCCCTCATAGGGATGGATATGGGCTGCTATAAAGTAAATGTGGTTAAACTCTACCTTTTTTATACCGTCTAATAAAATATATCCTTTGGTTGGCCTTGCTAAAAAAAGCTGCTTTGCCCCAATGAGGATATATGCCATCCTTCCGGCATGAAACTTGTTTAAGACAGGTTTAAACCTGGAATAAAGCAGGTTATGACAGACTGCCGCATCCATACCTATCCCGGAGCTTACACAGAATCTCCTGTGCTCTACCTCATTTTCTCCGTAAGAAATAACCCCGTAATCCATTTGCTTATGGTATTTGGGATATAGAATCTTTTTCAGGCATTTTTTAGGACTTTTGGGAAGCCGCAGGCTCCTGGCCAAGTCATTTCCGGATCCTGCTGGAATGTATCCGAAAGTTATAGGGCCGCAGAAAGACAGGCCATCCAGGATCTCATTGACCGTTCCATCACCGCCTACGGCCGTAATAATCCTCGGTTCTTTTATCCCTTCTGTCAGCTGCCTGGCAAATAGTTTGGCATCACCTGGTTTCTCTGTCCGGAAACATTGGTAATCGATCTGCCAGGTATTCAGTAGCTTTTCCACTTTTTCCCATATTTTTTCTCCCTTCCCGCTTTTGGAATGGGGGTTTACAATAAAATAGTGCATGGAAAACCTCCTGTCATTTGTGGGTTTTGTGGGTGGCACAGCGCAGATTCTTGCCTGTTCTTTTTCGCACTGCTCTTTGCTTTCGTGAACATTATACCACAAAATCCTTCTGAGGTGATAATAAAAGATTCATAAATTCGAAAGGGATTCTTAAAAATTCTAATTACGGCTAAAAAATTTGTAGAAAAAGTATTGACAACCCAGACAATATAGATTATACTATCCAAGCAGTCGTAAAAAAGCGACTTTGTATGGGGTCTTAGCTCAGCTGGGAGAGCATCTGCCTTACAAGCAGAGGGTCACAGGTTCGAGCCCTGTAGGCCCCATCATTATGGCGGAATAGCTCAGTTGGCCAGAGCACACGGTTCATACCCGTGGTGTCGAGAGTTCAAATCTCCCTTCCGCTACTGAAAGAGCATTCATTGAAAGATGGTTGCTCTTTTTTTGTGCGTTGTGCGTGGCTTTTGGGTTTAATTTGAGATATATTCTTTTTTCTGATTGAATTGTGTGATTTCTATATACATCTCTTTATTCCTGATTTTGTTGTTTTTGTTTTTTATGAAATGGGGCTTTTATATTTTGCTCTGCTATTTTGCTGCTTGCTTTCATTTGCTTACACTCCGCTTTCATTTTTTTGGGTACGCTCTCATTTTTTAGGAGTTTGAGGGGAGTTTTGGGACTGATACTGTTTCTTTTCCTACAAGTAAGATTTTAAAATTGTTTACATGGCTTTATGGGATAAGAATTCCATAGGGCTATTTTTATTTTGGGGATTGGAGTCAGGGTTTGGGTCTTGGGGGTAGTCCAGGACGATTTTAAATATGAATGACACTATAAAGGACAACGTGTATTACAAGGGCATGTTATCCAACAACCAGCATGAGAGGCTGGCGAAAAGTTTGAGCCAGTATAAAGGGCCTGTCATGTTGTGCGGATATAGGGGAAAGTTCTCTTACCTCTACGACCGCCACCTGGCTAATGCAGGATTCCATTGTTATAAAATAATGGACACTCATGCACATTCCGTCCAGACAGACCCAGGGGAGCCAGGGCCCAAACGTACAGAGTATGTCTGGACAAATTACATATTTCCTGGGCTGAAGGAGGTGGATATTAAAGAATAAAATATTGTTTGGTATCTGGTTTGGGGCTGTCTCTGAATCAGATACCAAAATACCAATTTTAGCGATAATTTTTTTGCTATTCATTTGCTTTTAAACAAGCATTTATATATATATAATGTATTTTTTCAATCTATATTCTGGGGTGAAAATTCGCTTGACTTTTCATAATTTCAGCGTTATCCTCCACCAAATTTTAAGAGAAAAGGAGAAAAAAAGTATGGCAATCACAGTAAAAGAGCAATTAGAAAAACATGGAAGTTCTGTATATCCTACAGGAAGAATAAATAAAAATGGACAGGACGTTTATGGAATCGCATTTTCATATGATGACAGGAATGGGAAAAAGAAAAGTTATCACTGGAAAAAAAGAAGATTTGGAGCAAAAAAGGATAGATTTTTTAACAGAACTTTGCCATCAAATGCAGAACCCAGTTGTAACCACTACTCCACTGGCACCAGTCTGTACAGTGACAGTAAAGGATGCAGTTGAAGCATTTCTTAAACAATATGAGCTCACTGTTTCCCATCAGACTTTTCTGGGGGAGAAAACCAACACCAACAATATCTCCCGTATCATGGGTGATATGTTGGTTACAGATGTCACATTTGATGATTTCAAAAATTTTGTCAATGTGATATCCAAAGGAAAAGGAGGGAATCCAGCGGCACCAAAGACGGCGCGAAACCACATCATTACGTTTAAAAAGGTAATGATGTGCTGTCAAAAGAAAAGGTGGATATCGGCTGACGATTATGAGCTAATCACCAGTGACGTAAAAATTCCCACTTACGTTACTGATGGTGGACATGAAGAAAAGGTTAAGGAGAAAAAGTCCCTGACATGCACAGAAGCCAGAGAAGTTTTAGAGGCCTTGAAATCAAACAGGCGCTATTATCTGGTGGCAAGGATATTATTTTTAACAGGTATGAGACCCCAAGAGTTTTTCGCTCTGGAGAAAAAGGAGCTGGTACAGGATGAAGGCTATATCAACATTAGGCAAGCCCTTGTCAAGCAGGATAAAGCAAAGGGAGCCGAAAGAACTTTTGACGTTGGCACAACCAAAAATAGAGGTTCACGTCGAAAAGTCCCCGCAACGGAAAGGGTATTCCATTACATTAATGAATTAGAAAAGTTCTTAGTAGCGGATGGAAGTAGAAAAAAATCAATCCCTGCAGGAAATGAGAACATGATAATCGTGGACAGAAATGGAAATCTTATAGATGAGCATGCTTTCGAAGTAAACATGGTCCGCTATCTCCAAAGAAATGGAGATTGTAAAAGGTTTACTCTGAGGATGCCACGACATTTCTACCAAGACCAGCTTGACATTTTAGGGGCGAATGTCAATGACGTGGAAAAAGCTGTGGGACATGTCATTGAAACCGTAGCGGAAAAGCACTATAAAGTCAATGAGCAGTATCTTAAACGGTTACTTCCTTATATTGACCAGTTGGGAACCATATTAGAAAATGCAGTTTAATTTTCGGTTGACTTTCATTTTTTATCGTGCTATGATTGATTTATAAAAGGGGCGGCGGTATTGCTGCCACCCCTTGGACGATTAACGATTGCTTATGCAATCGTCTTTCGACCCATCAGATGCCGCCAAGCTAGCTGATGGGTCTTTTTCTGTCCGTCCCTTTTTGTGCTGTATGTAAGATTTACACTCTTTGGCTAATGTTACCATGCCTACCAAGATACTCACGATACGGCCAAGGATTTCAAGGAAAATCAAAACCTCATCCTCCTTTCTCTGGTGTTTACACACCTTTGGGGCAAGCTTAAACTGGTTGAGCCTGTCCCAAAGGTGTGCATTCTCCAAATAAGGAGTGCTCACTTGTCTGCCTCTGACCCTCTTATTATAGCGGATTTTGTTGAAATTGGAAAGGGAAAGTTTATCAGAATTGACGAAAAGAAAATTCAGTTTAAGAAAGTTCTGCTTCAGATTTTAAAGTTCTGCTTCAAAAACTATATACTGTCGCTTCAATTTCCATTACTTCTGCTTGCAGTTTCTAGCTTTGCGCTTTCAAATGAAAATGGCGTATATGGGAAAACAGGGTTTTATATAGGTAAAATGGGCGCTTTCATGGTTCTGGCTTATACGCCTCATACCCGTGGTGTCGAGAGTTCAAATCTCCCTTCCGCTACTAAAAGAGCATTCATTGAAAGATGGCTGCTCTTTTTTTGTGCGTTGTGCGTGACTTTTTGGTTTAATTTGAAATATATTCTTTTTTCTGATTGAATTGTGTGATTTCTATATACCTCTCTTTATCCCTGATTTTGTTGTTTTTGTTTTTTATGAAATGGGGCTTTTATATTTTGCTCTGCTATTTTGCTGCTTGCTTTCAATTTTGAGGGTACTCTCTTATTTTTTAGGGAATTTGGGGGCTACTGCTGTTTCTTTTCATGCAATAAGATTTTAAAATTGTTTACATGGCTTTATGGGATAAAAATCCACAGGGCCATTTTTATTTTAGAATCGGGGTTTAGGGATGGCTGGGTTTCTGGGGGATTTTCTAAAATTTTAAGATATAGCGAATGCCCTAATCCTACAAGGTGATTTCTGGTTAGTATCACTCTTTAAAGGGCGGCAGAATTATGGCAAGGTTGCAGGAGTATCATAGGAATGATGCTCTTAACAATCTCTCCCTTGAAAATAAGATAGGGGTGGCTGTTGAGGATTACCTGAAGGCGATTGGTAAATGTCTAAAAAATACCAATTATCAGACAGGGCAACCCTAAGGTCAAGGACTATGGAGCGTTCCGGTCAAGGCAGGGCTAACTTTTTGTGTCAAAATTATTGGTACAATTAGATTATCTCTTTAGAAATTCTTATATGTCAGAATAGCTTGTATTTCCGGGCTTTTCCGGCAGTTTAGATATAGGGAGAAGTTCGCATATATCCTCATAAACCTTTAGGTTTTCCCTCTGGGCAGTAGTAAAAAGGTAGTAAATTCTACCCGCACCTATGCGGCAATCAGCCTTTCCATTTCAGCCTTTGCGGAAGCGAATGTTGCGTGTGCGTAATAGTTCAGCGTCATGGTGATGTTGGAATGTCCCATGATATACTGTAACGCTTTCGGGTTTATGCCCACGTTGGCTAAGTTGGTGCAGAATGTATGCCCTTATGGCATAATAAGGGCATACCGGAAAACCCTTGTGGTGCAAGGAGTTGGCGGCTTGTCCTTATTCTTTTTCCACTAAAAAACGGCCTTGAAATGGGGGCTACGGGAGGGGGTAATGACCAAGGGCTGCACTTAAAGGACAAATTATCCTAAACCAAAATATATGGCAAAATTAGGATTCTTTGACATTATTGCAAGAATTAAAACCTGACGCTATGGCAAGCATGGCTTACTCTCCCTTTAACTTTTTTAGTCTTTCCTCAACTTGATTCAACCTCTCTGTGCATTTTTTTCGACGCTTGTCTGCAAAGAGCCCCTTTACTTGTAGGATATTAGCTTGAAGAGTTGCTTGTTCTATCTCTAACAACTCTATTTCTCGCTTTTGTTGTTTTTCCTCCTCCCGCTTCTGCAAGACACAGTTTAATATTTTAGCCAGTTCTACTTTGTTTTTGTTATTCGCTAATTCCAGCATAGTCAAAGTCCTCTTTTGATCATCCAACTCTATATCAGTCCAAGTGCATTCATACTTAGTCATCGGGTCAGCGCCAAAATCTAACATTAACTTTAGTATCTCTGTACTGTCAGTAAAACAAATTACATCGTATAAACCTGAACAATGATCTGTATAATAGCTACCATGAATTCTCATGGCATCCTGATGAATATCTAAATACTGATAGTTGGGGTTAGCTCCATTCGCCAACAATAATTTTACAATATTAGCATTTTTTACACTCCAAATCGCATCTGATAAGGCATAAAAAAATACTTTCTCATAGGCCCATTCCCCTACATAGCTCAACCAATAACGACGATGTGCCCATCTTCCGCTATTGGCATCTGCGCCATTTTCTAACAGGAGCTGAACCATCTGTTCATTTCCACTACGAACCGCCATGTCTAGTAAGGACCAACTTTCGTCATTATTACTTTTAGATATGTAATTGACATCTGCTCCATAATCAATTAGAAGTTTAGCCAGTTCGCAGTCTTTACTCTGCCAAATAGCATCCCTTAATGGCGTACACATTTCGGTTACACTGTCAAATTTTAGCTTATATTCTTGATTTGGATTTGCTCCGAAATCTAATAGCAATTTCATTAGCTGAAATTTATTTGTACTTTTTGAAACTATGGCATGATATAAAATGTAATTATCGTCAGGTTTTGAGCCAGCGTCTAACATTACCTTGATTAACTCTATTGACTGCGAATTTGAAACAGCCCTGTCAAGTAAAGAAACGGGTTGGCTAAGTAACATTTCTGGATTATGTTTTAGAAATTCCGAAACTGACTCTAATTTATATTCCTCCAACTTATTCCAAAAAGGTTTGCTTTTTTCAATATCAAGTGCTCGTACTAATCCCAAATATGCGCCAATATGATTAGAGTCTATTTTAATAACTTCTTCATAGTATTGTGCTGCTTTTTGTAATTCGCCGGAATTGAGCACCATAGTTCCAAGTTGTACAGTATTGTCTACCTTTGCTTGTTGCTGCACCTTCACCCGCAACTGGGGCATATCGTAGGCATCCACGCCCTTGTAAGATTGCGGATTCGTTTCCTCCAAAAGGTGTTCTAATATCACACGGACAGCCTCATGGCGGTCCTTTTCGTACAAGATTGCGCGGATATTCTTCTCCCCAAGCTGCTTGACCTTTTCATCACGTTCTAAGGGTTCACAACTGATGACGGTATAATAGCTGTCACCGGGTTGGATTACTTCCTGCAAAAGTTCCATTGTACGGTCACTTTCGAGACTGCACCCTAAAAAGAGCATCATGCGGTTTTTAAAACAATCCTTCAATTCGAAGGTCAATGGGCTACCCTTCCCATAGTGCCGGTCATACTGGACTTGGGTAAACACAATTTTTTCGTACTCAATCAGTCCTCCGGTCACAGTGCCATGCAGCTTAAACAAGCTGCGGACGCCTCCCTGCCGCGTAAGCTGCTTGAGCAATTCCGGATGTCCTGGGAGAAAGACGGTCTGAAATGGATGGCCACCCTCCCTGTATATGGTTTCCAAGGTCTCGTCAAAGTTTGTGGTTAGTACAAGTTCGGGGAACAGGTACGGCAGTAAAGAAATTGGCTCTTTGGGCAATTGTTCCCGCTTTTGTTCCAGCTTGTCCGCTGTAAAGATACCAGCGAGGTCACGGGCAAGATTTACAGGTGCGCGAAAATCTTCCAGTAGCTGAGCTGCTTCCAGATAGTGTTTAGAGTTGATAAGATCGGCAACCATCTGTGCATTTGCACCGTTTGTCAGTTTGTTGGAAAGCATCTCGAGTGCTTTGGGCCAAGAGCAGTAGGCAAACTTTGTGAGACCTGCCCCAACAAACGGAACCAGCTTGGGCAAGAATCGCTTGATTTCCCGATATACATCTACATTATCAGGATGATATGCCATAATTTCGTCAAAAGAATATGCCAAGAAAATCACCCCCCATGAATGTTTCTTTATTCTATCATAGAGTACAGATTTCTTCAACGGGTTTGGTAGTTTGCAGTCGAAATATTACAGTTCAACAGTTCAAATGGACAGGGCTATCCTTGATTTCATGATTTGCACATTGCGCTACCCGAGTTTGCCACTTGAATAAAAAAGCTTCATAAAAAATTGGAAAACACGGAAAAGGCAGTTTAACTTTTTCTTGACTTTAGGTTTTTACCATGCTATGATGAAATTGTAAAAAGGGTGGCGGTGTTGCTGCCACCCCGGGACGTCTAATGATTGCTTAGGCAATCATCTTCTGACCCATCAGGTGCCTGCAAGCTTGCTGATGGGTCTTTTACTGTCTGTCCCTTACGGCGCTGTATGTAAGATTTACACTCTTTGGCTAAAGTAGCAATGCCTACCAAGATACTCACGATACGGCTGAGGATTTCGAGGAAAATCATGACCTCATCCTCCTTTCTCTGGTGTTTACACACCTGTGGCACAGACTTAAGTTTATTAAGCCTGTCCCAGAGGTGTGCAGCTTCCAAATAAGGAGTGCTCACTTGTCTGCTCCTGACTCTCCTAATTATAGCGGATTTTGTCATAAATAGGAAGAGAAATTTTATCAAATTTAACTTTCTGGAAATTTAGTTTCAGAAAGTTCTGCTTCATTTCAAAAAGTTCTGCTTCAAAACACCTATACTTTCGCTTCAGTTTTCATTACTTCTGCTTGCAATTCTAGGCTTTGCCCTTTCATAGAGAAATGGATACTCTTTTTTTGTGTAAAATGCGTTAGAACATGCAGTAAAAATGGTTTTAATTGACTTTCGTTTTTCTATCACGCTATGATGAACATGTAAAAGGGTGGCGATACTCCTGCCACCCCTTTTTCGGAGGACTAACGATTGCTTGTACAATCATAAATCATTCTTTTGCGGCTGAACGCTTGAGTTGTTTTTCAATCAGCATACCAGCGGCCAAATCTCCCACAACATTAATCGTGGTAGTAGGAGCATCTGTGATGGTGTGGAGCGCCATTACAGCGGCAAAGGTTTCCATAGGCCATCCAAATACAGAAAACAAAAGGAACGGTCCGCCATTAGGAATTGCACCGGCTACAAAGGGATAAATAATACTCATCAATATGCAAGTTAACAAAATTTGCGGGTCAAAGTAGTTTAAACCCAAAAGTGCACATTCAAAAGATACTGTCATGGCTACCATGATTGCTGTACCCTCTTTATGAAGATTACAGCCAAGAGGCATAACAATACTGGAAACATTATCATCAATGCCGGCTTTTTTGGCCGCTTCCACATTTGCAGGTACAGAGGCTGCGCCGGAACAAGTTCCAAGAGCAGTTAAAAACGGGCCAATCATAGATGTCCAGAAAGTTTTAATCCCGGCAGTGCCATTTGCGATAAATGCATAGATTGTATGAGCAATGGCAAGATAGACAAAAGCTCCTATCCAGGTAACCATGGCAATCTTCATCATAGGACCGGCAGTATCCGAACCATTCGTACCGATAAAAACAGCAAAGTAACATCCAAGACCAATCGGTGCAAACTTCATAATCATATTGATAAATTTTGAGATAACAGCATTTAAACTGTTGAACACCTTCAGCACCGGTTCTGCTGCCTGCCCCAAGGAACGCATGGAAAAGCCTGTAAGCAGCGCAAAAACAACAACGGCAAGCAACTGTTTCACACTCCAGAGATCCTTAAAATCTGATACTGTCAAT
>ERZ808044.1273-NODE-1273-length-15009-cov-2.838200_pt1 | contig 15009 bp, 11 predicted proteins | sample MGYA00380195_ERZ808044 | MGnify/ENA primary metagenome ERZ808044 (study PRJEB31490, sample SAMN06133423) | mouse gut metagenome | isolation source: Z7_2 | host: mice | place: China: Chengdu | collected 2015-05 ...
GCTTGTTATGACATCCATTACGACCTGTACGTTCCTGGCTCTGACAGACTGTTTCAAGATGTACGACCAGAACCTGGCGTTGACAGGCGGTGCACCGGCAAACCAGACCGCGATGCTGGCGATGGATATCTTCAATACTTATTACAACCGTACAGGTTTCGCCGGTGTCGGTCAGGCCAAAGCGGTCGTATTTACAGTGCTGGTATTGGTCATCTCATTGATACAGCTTCGCATTACACAGTCTAAGGAGGTGGAGTAAGATGCAGGAAAAGAGAAAAGCGGCAAACATACTCATTTATGTTATCCTTACGATTTTGTCAGTAATCTTTATCATTCCGATCGCGCTGGTGATCATGAACTCTTTGAAGAATAAGCTGTATATTTCGACTTCACCGTTTGCGCTGCCCAACAGCGAGAGCTTCCGCGGCCTGAAGAACTATATCGAAGGTCTGACGAAGATCCATTTCATGGACAGTATCGGTTACTCCCTGTTTATCACGGTGGTTTCCGTTATCATGATCATTGTTTTCTGTTCCATGACAGCGTGGTATATCACCAGAGTGAAGAATAAGCTGACATCCTTTATTTACTTTATGTTTATTGCAAGTATGGTAGTGCCTTTCCAGATGGTCATGTACACGATGACCAAGGTGGCGAATATGACACACCTGGACAATTTTGTCGGCATTAACGTACTGTATCTGGGATTTGGTTCCAGTATGGCGGTGTTCATGTTTACCGGATTCGTGAAGGGTATTCCGATCGAGCTGGAGGAGGCCGGTCTGATCGATGGCTGTAATCCGCTGACCATGTTTGTGAAGGTGGTATTTCCGGTGCTGAAACCGATCTCCATCACCATCGCGATCCTGAATGCGATGTGGATCTGGAATGACTTCCTGCTTCCTTATCTGGTAATCGGTATCAGCACAAAGTATAAGACAATTCCTGTGGTAGTACAGATGCTGGTCGGCTCTAATGGAAACAAGGATATGGGCGCTCTTATGGCAATGCTGGTGCTTTCTATCATACCGATTATTATTTTCTACTTATCATGCCAGAAATACATCATTGAAGGTGTGGTAGCTGGAGCGGTAAAGGGCTAAGAAAGTATGCAGTTTTAATCTCACTTAGGTTTAATTTGGATAATTCCAATTAGACAATACCTGTACTCCCGTTGCAGTGGCGGAATTCTTGTAGGTGTTCCGCCACATGGCAGCCAAAGACACAGGGATATATTAAAAAATAGTTTGAGCAGGCGGCTTTTACAAGCCGCCTTTTTGTGTACCATTGGTATATATTTGGATAAAGGGGAAGTTACGCTTGTGCAACAGGAGTTGAACTGTTACAATAGCTTAGGTGGAATATGAAGCAGATTATGTCAAAAGAAAGGAGCCTGAAAATGGAGCTTTTACAGAAGAAAAATCTGATCAATGCAGTGGAGCGTGTACTCCATGTAAAAGGAAATTATTCAGGAGGAATTCTTGAAATGACATTGGTAATCGACTGTGGGCTGCCCAAGGAATATGTGTGCAGCATGGCAGCGGATATTGCATCTGTGCTTCGTGCACACAGCGAAGTGTTCCGCAATGTAAGACTGAATCTTCTTTACTGGAAGAATGAGGATGAAATGGAAAATAAAGTGGTTCCTTTCTCTTTTCTCCAAATGAACAAATGTTTTGAAGATTATAAAGCGCAGGAAAAGGAAAAATCTTTAGATATTCTTTCAGGCAGATTAAAGCTTTATCATGCAAGATCAAAGCTGATCTTAGTGCTTGCTGGCGGGGAGTCCTTAATATACGATAGAGAAGTTTTAAAGCAGAATATGCATCCATTTTTGGGAAAGAAAAGCCTTTTTCTTTTTCAGGGAGATACACAGCTTAAGTGGATAAGAGGAGAAGAACTGTAGGCGCAGGTTTGGTACCAGAGTATGCAGGCACCAGAAAGAGCAGGTGGATTGCCTTGATTGTAATTGGAAATTTGAGGTTTACGACGTGTGTTATTGCAGTAAACTGCTCTGACATGGAGGATGAATGTGACAGAAAATCTTGAATATTATAAAGTATTTTATTATGCTGCAAAATATGGCAGCCTGACTACTGCTGCCACGGAGCTTTCCATTTCTCAGCCGGCTGTGAGCCAGGCACTTAAACAGCTTGAAGGTGGTCTTGGTGCAAAGCTGTTTGTGAGGGCTTCAAAAGGAATCCGGTTAACACCGGAGGGGGAAGTTTTATTTGAACATGTGAAAATAGGGTATGAACAGATTGCACTGGGGGAGAAAAAGCTTTCTTCCATGCTGCAGCTTGACTTTGGCGAATTGAAAATTGGAGCAAGTGATATGACGCTTAAATATTACCTGTTGCCGTTTTTGGAGCAGTTTCACGAAAAATTTCCAGGCATAAAGGTTACTGTTACCAATGCACCTACTCCGGCTACTTTAAATCTTTTGAAAGAGCGGAAAATTGATTTTGGTGTTGTCAGCACTCCCATAGACAGAGGGCAGGAGCTTTTTGTATTGCCAGTAAGGGAGATAGAAGACGTTTTTGTGGCAGGAAGAAAGTTTATTCAGTATAAAAATCATATGCTGGATTTTCAGGAACTGGAAAAGCTGCCGATTATTTCACTGGAAGGGAATACAAGTACAAAAAGCTATATAGACGAGTTTCTTGGGAAAATGAATGTGAAACTCCATCCGGAGTTTGAGCTTGCTACCAGTGATATGATTGTACAGTTTGCACTGCGCAGTCTTGGGGTGGGCTGTGTGGTTCGTGATTTTGCAGCAGAATATCTGGAACGCGGGAGATTGTTTGAACTGCGGTTTAACAAGATTATTCCCAAGAGGCAGATTTGTGTGGTGGCGGATACAAAAACGACGCTGTCCCGGGCGGCGGAGGAATTTTTAAATATGATAAAAAGCAGCACAGGAAAGGAGTAATTATGGTAAAAAATATTGTGTTTGATATTGGAAATGTGTTGGCAGGATTTGTGTGGGAAGATTTTTATCACAGCTTTGGCTATTCAGAGGAAATTTTTGAAAAATTGGCAGATGCCACAGTAAGGAGTCCTTTTTGGAATGAAATGGACAGAGGAAAACTTTCTGATGAGGAATTGCTGGAAGGGTTTATTAAAAATGATCCTTCCATAGAAAAAGAAATCAGAGAAGTATTTGAAAACGTGGAAAGAATTATAAAGCGTTTTGATTATGCAGTCCCCTGGATTAAGGAATTGAAAAAAAAAGGGTACCATATTTATGTGATTTCCAACTTTTCTAAAAAGGCTCATGAAGAGTGTACGAAAGCTCTTGATTTTATGGAGGAGATTGATGGAGGAATCTTATCCTATCAGGTAAAACTTATTAAGCCGTCGCCTGAAATTTATCAGCTTTTATGCAGGAAATATCATTTGAATGCCGAAGAGTGTGTTTTTATTGATGATCTGCCAAGAAACGTGGAGGCAGCCCGGAAAGAAGGAATGAAGGGACTGGTATTTGAATCATTGGATCAGGCCCAAAAAGAGCTTGAAGTAATTTTAGCAGGCAAATAAAATAAGGATGCCCTATTGAAAGACATCCTCATAAAGTAAGCAAAAGCGGGGAAGTTATTCATCCTGCTTTTCTTTTGAATCCAACTGTTTCAGTTCCTGGATCGGCTCCCGCAGTAGCCGCTGCAGCGACGCATTCAACACCTTTTTCAAAATCTTCTGCTCTCGGTGGCTCAATTCCATTTTCCGATCAAGATAAGTGAAACTGTCCTCTACGATATGATTGCATCTCTGTTGCAGGGACTGAATCGTATCATCCACACGGCTCTGAAGTATCCACTGCCTAGTCTCCTCCAGCGCTTCCTGTAGCATATCCTGACTCTCCTCCACCAATTGTTCCCTCTGCCGCCGGTTTTCCTCCGCGATCTTTTGCAGCGTATCCAGATTGATGAGATAAACCAAAGGATGTTCCATAAATGCCGTATCAATATCCCTCGGGGCTGCAAGGTCGAGAAAGGTGATCGGTCCCTCCGGCTCAAAATCCTCTCTTCGAACGACCGTATGAGGTGACGCGGTGGCGGAAACTACGATATCACACTGCGCCATACACGGATACCTTTCCTCATAGGGAATGACTTGTAGTTCTTTCTCTTCTTCCTGCAGACGCCCTGCATGCGAAAATGTCCGACTGCATACCGTGATTTTTCCTGCGCCGTATTCTTTCAGATATTTTAATGCCAAAAGACTGGCCTTTCCACTGCCGATCAAGAGCACTCTCTTGCCCGCAATGCCCGTATGCTCTTCCACCATCCGAATCCCAATATAACTGACGGATAATGGTTTTTCACTGATCTTAAATTCCGTTTTTATCCTCTTGGCACAGGTGATAGCATCGCGGACAATTTTATTCAGTTCCTTTCCATCATAACCCATGGTTCTAGAAAAATCTAGCGCTTCCTTTACCTGTCCGAGAATCTGATCCTCTCCCAGCACGAGAGATTCCAGTCCCGCCGCCACCCGGAACAAATATCCCATCGCCGCTTCGGAACCCATAGCAATCATGTACTCACCGAGTAATGCCTCAGAAAACATACGCTCGTAAACCCTGCAGACACGATCGAACTGAGCCTCTGTTTCATATAGAAAATAGACTTCACTGCGATTACAGGTAGACAGGACCATACACTGTTCAATTCCCTCATTTCCCGCCAGCTGGAAAAACTCTGCCTTTTTAAGATCCGTAAAAGAAGTCTTGTCTCTTATATCCAAATCTGCCTTTTTATAATTGATTCCGCAAACGCCAAACTGCATATCACATTATTTCCCTTTCGCTGATCTAAATCTGGAAAAATACTCCTTCATCTTCTGACAGGTATATGAAATGTCCTCTTCCGTGTGAGCTTCTGACAAAAACATCGCCTCAAACTGGGACGGCGCCACATAAATGCCTGCGTCCAGAAGATAACTAAAATACTCTGCGTACTTCTCAGTCTGAGAAGCTATAGCACCCTCGTAGTCCGTCACCCCTCTGTCGGTAAAAAAAATACTCAAAAGAGATCCGATCTGATTGACACAAACCATGTCCCCAGCGGCCTGTTTTACTTCCTCAGCGATACGCTTCGCCTTCCGTTCCAGTCTCTTGTAAATCCCCGGATCTTCTTTTAATATCGTCAATGTCTCTATGCCGGCCGTAGTGGCAATGGGATTTCCAGACAAGGTGCCCGCCTGATACACTGGTCCCACCGGTGAAACCATCTCCATGATCTCTTTTCTTCCTCCGTAAGCACCGATCGGCATACCGCCTCCCACGATCTTTCCCAGCGTGGTCAGATCCGGTGTGATCCCATAGTACTCCTGGGCGCCCCCCAGAGAGAGGCGAAATCCTGTGATCACTTCATCGAAAATCAAGAGTGCCCCACAGCGTTCTGTTATCTCCCTTAAAAATTCCAGAAATCCCTCGTCTGGCAGCACCACTCCCATATTGGCCGCCACCGGTTCTACGATCACAGCAGCAATCTCTCCCTTGTTTGCCGCGAACAATTCTTCTACTGATGTCCTATCATTATACTGTGCCACCAGTGTATTTTTTGTATAGTCTGCCGGCACCCCGGCGCTGTCTGGCACGGATGTGGTCAGAGCCGCCGATCCCGCTTTCACAAGAAGCCCGTCGGAATGCCCATGATAACATCCCTTAAATTTAATGATCTTGTCCCGTTTTGTATATCCTCTGGCAACACGGACCGCACTCATCACCGCCTCTGTCCCGGAACTAACCAGCCGGCTCACCTCTATGCCCGGCACCAGCTCAGCGATCAATTTTGCCAAATGAACCTCTTTTTCCGTAGGGGCCCCATAGGTCAGACCATCTTCACACGCTTCTTGAACCTTCTGGATCACCCGCGGATGGGTATGCCCCAGTATCCCCGGCCCCCAGGAACAAATATAATCAATCATTTCATTGCCGTCCACATCTATGATCCTATCTCCCCGCGCCGAAGAAATAAATCTAGGCGTTCTCCCTACCGATCCAAAAGCCCTCACAGGGCTGTTCACGCCTCCGGGAATATATTTTTTTGCCGCTTCAAATAATTGTTCAGACCTGGTCTCCATATTTCCTCCATTCTACTCTCGCAGCCATCCGGCTGCCTCCAGCGCATGATAGGTGATGATCATCTTAGCGCCAGCACGCTTAAATCCTGTCAAAAGCTCTAGCACGATCTTCTTTTCATCGATCCATCCCTGTGCCGCCGCTGCCTTTATCATGGAATATTCCCCGCTGACATTATACGCCACCACCGGAATATTATAGTTCCGGGAGATCTCACTAATAATATCCATATATGCCATGGCAGGCTTGGCGATGATTAAGTCGGCACCCTCCAAAATATCTTCTTCTACCTCCCGCATCGCCTCTCTTCCGTTTGCTGGGTCCATCTGATAGGTTTTGCGGTCTCCAAATCCCGGAGCCGAATGCGCTGCTTCCCGAAAAGGTCCGTAAAAAGACGAGGCAAACTTAGCACTGTAGGCCATGATGGGTATGTTTAATAACCCGTTTTCATCCAGTGCCTGCCGTATTGCCTTTACACGCTTGTCCATCATATCACTGGGTGCAATGATATCTGCTCCCGCCTTGGCATAACTGACAGCGGTCTTTGCCAGCAACGGCAGCGTCTCATCATTTAAAATCTCTCCATCCCGAATCAGACCACAGTGACCGTGAGAAGTATACTCGCAGAGACAGACATCCGCTATCACCAAAAGTCTGCTATACTTTTCCTCTTTTTTGATCCAGCGAACCGCCTGCTGGATGATTCCATTCTCGTCATAAGCGCCACTTCCCGCCTCATCTTTGCCTTCTGGAATTCCAAATAGCAGCACAGAGGGAACTCCTGCTGCTACCACACGATCTAGTTCCTCTCCCAACCGGTCAATAGAATACTGACAGATACCAGGCATCGAAGCCACAGGATGACAAATATCTGTGCCAGCTGTCACAAACACAGGATAGATCAATTCTTCTACCCGGACATGGTTTTCTCTCACCATACTTCGCAGCGTTTCGCTGGCTCTCAGCCTTCTCATTCGGTCCATTTTCATTTACTCCTATTCCATATATTTTTTCATCACATTCCAAATCTCTTCGGTCTTCGGATTTTCTCCCTTCTGAAGCCCCAGTTGAAGAAGTTCCTCATACAAGTGTTTTCGTGCTGTCTCTGTCCGGACAGAAGAATGCACCACCTCGCGAATACTGCCAAGACATGCCGCCAGTTCTCCTAACTCCTCTGTCATGACTGGCTTAATCTGTGCTTTCAGATATTGTGTCATAACCGGACTCTGCCCTCCACTGGAAAAGGCTGCCACCACCTCCCCCTGCTTTACGTAGGCTGGGAAGATAAAACTGCAATCCTGAGTCTGGTCCACGGCATTTACCGGAATGCCGCGCGCCTGACAGAGCTGACTGATACGCTGGTTCAATGCCTCGTCATCTGTGGCCGCCACCACCAGAGTCCGTCCCAGCACATCGCCATCTTCAAATTCCCGTTTTGTCTGCTGAACAGAGCCAAGTTTCCCAATCTCCGGAATGATCTCCGGCGCCACCACGGAAACCTGCGCGCCAAAATCCATCAGCACCTTTACTTTGCGCCAGGCAACCCTGCCTCCTCCCACCACGAGACAATCCCGGTCTTTCAACTCCATAAACAAGGGAAAATACGACATCGAACCTCTCCTTTTCCACAGCGGAATGCTCCGTTATTTTTTCAGTATAGCCATATTTTAAGCCAATGTCAATCCCCTGTGTCCACAGATTCCCTTGCCGCAACGCCATTCAGCCGCTCGCCATGCAGCGCTCCTCGCCATGCAGCATTCGCTCCACTTCGTTTCGCTCATGTTTGGCTTCGCCAAATATTAATCAAAAAAAGTGCCCTTGTCAGTGAGCAAGCTCACTCAAGGGCATTTTTCTGATTACTGCATGGCTCATTGGGATAACATGTTTTCGATGAATGCAGCGTAGCCACGGGTGGGATCATCCACCAACACATGCGTGACCGCTCCGATAATCTTTCCATCCTGGATCACAGGTGATCCAGACATCCCTTGTACGATGCCGCCAGTTATTTTTAACAAATTTGAATCCGTTACTCGTATTACCATTCCTTTATTATCTTTGCTGTTGATATTGATCTCTTCTATCTCGATCTCATATCTTTTTCGATTTCCCTCGACATCACTGATAATCCATGCTTTTGACTTTTTCACATCCTGTTTAAGTCCTACCGGCATAAAATCAAGCTTTTTCCAATCCCTATAGTCCTCAGACAATTGCCCGAAAATACCGAGGTTAGTATTTTTCTTTATCAAACCAATGCAGTTATCCGCCACCATATTAATATAGCCTTCCAGCTCTCCTGGCGTTCCTCGTTTGCCCTGGGTGATGTCCAATATTTCTGTATTAAAAAGCTCGCCACCTCCCAGGTTCATCAGTGTTCCCGTATCGGCATCGGTAATCCCGTGACCCAACGCTCCAAAACCACCATTCTTGGTAACATACGTCATTGTGCCAATCCCCTGGGTATCCTCTCTCACCCAAATTCCCAATTTGCAGCTGCCATCTCTAACCTGAACTGGCTTCAACGCCACATCCGTCTCTCTGCCATTTCTGCGAATCCGAATCCGAATTTTCTCACCTTTATTTCTCTGAACGGTAGCATTAAATTCCTTGATGGTCTTCACTGGTTTGCCATTCATTTTAAGAATATAATCACCTTTTTGGATGATATTAGCTGCAGGCTCATATACAAGGCCATCTTTTCCTTCTACACTTGTGGTGGCGAGCACCAACAACCCGTTTGTCTCCACATAAATACCAATGGGTTCTCCAGATGGTGCAAGATGCATTGGGTCCATCACCTTGACCTCAACTGTCTTCAAATGAAAGAGACCGAACAATCGAATATCCACGCTGTAATTCCCCTTGGCTTGGGATTTCAACGTAGTTCCCCCACTGTCTCCCGTTAGATTGAGTGCTTCCACAGAATCTTTTTTCTCCGCCTTTGCCGGGAGCCCGGAAAAAAGTTCTTCTTCTTTCCCTATATAAGTCCACATTGTATCTGGAATCTGACTGGACACAGATTGAATTGATAGCCAGCCGATAAGTAGAATATCCAGGGCAAGAACGCTGAAAAGCAGCCTCCGATATTTTCTTTTCATGGTAATCCCTCCATATCATCCAAACATTCTTCTGTCATACAATGAAAGTATTACCATAAATAAGTATTTTATCAATTTTTTGTCCACACCTTTTGAACAATCAGACAACAGCATAGTCCTTTTGACGTTTGGCAAGCTGCTTCATCTCTTTGGCATTGGTGCGCACAGCATCTGTAATCTCAACTCCGCCGAGAATACGTGCCAATTCTTCTTCTGATTCGGTTTCTGTAAGGGGACGGATGTTCGTCCGTGTCATATCCCCTGATACAAGCTTCTCAATAACAAAATGAGTATCCGCCATGGCGGCAATCTGAGCGAGATGTGTAATACATATGATCTGATGTTCTTTTCCAAGGATCGACATTTTCTCGGAAACCTTCTGGGCAGTTCTCCCACTGATCCCCACATCAATCTCATCGAAAATCAAAGTCTCAATACGATCCACATCAGCAAAAACAGACTTAACTGCTAGCATTACGCGGGACAGCTCACCACCGGATGCCACTTTTCCCAATGGATACAATTCTGCCCCTGGATTGGTGGATATCAAAAATTCCACATCATCTCTTCCCTCGGCGGTATAACCCTCCAGAGGAGTAATATTTACAGAAAACTTTGGCTTCTCAAAATTCAATTCCTCCAGTGCACTGGTAATCTTCTTTTCCAGTTTTTTCCCAGCAGTCTTACGAAGTTTTGTTAGTTTACTGCCCAGTGTAGACATTTTACCTTCCAACGCTTCTTTTTTGTGCAAGCACTCTTTCTGATAATCCTCGTAGTCACAGAGACGTCTGATCTTCTCCGTGATCTCATGGAGATAGGACATAATGTCCTCATAGCTTTTACCGTATTTTGCCTGACAATTGCGGATCTGATCCAATCTGGCTTCCATTTGGTGCAGTTCTGCCTCATTAAAAACAAATCCGTCCATATATTCTGAGATTTCCCGATTAAAATCAGAAAGGAGATTTTCGATATCCATCAGTTCCGATTCCATGGAAGTCAACTTCTCATCCATGGAGGAAACACCGCCTAACTGTCTCAACGCCTGACTGATGCTATCTGCACTACCGCCAAGACCATCCCCGGTACAGGCATAGACTTTTCCCAATGCCTCCACGATAGAAGAGGCATTGGAAAGTTTTCTGACCTGTTCCTCCAGCTTGTCCTCTTCGCCGGGAATAAGCTTAGTCTCTTCAATTTCCTTTTTTTCAAACTCCAGGAATGATAATTCCCGGGTTCGCTCCTCGGCAGAGATACTCTCATTCTCCAATTCATGAAGCAATTCCCGGTACTCTTTATAATATCCTGCCATCTTTGATTTCAGGTCCTCTACCTCACTACCGGCAAAACGGTCCACCACTGACAAATGATATTCTTTATGGAGAAGAGACTGGTGCTCATGCTGACCATGAATGTCCATGCAGAGCCCAGCCACTTTTCGTATCATACTGACAGATACACTCTCTCCATTGATCCGATTAATGCTCCTGCTGCCAGTAATCTTTCTAGACACTACCAGTTGCCCTTCTTCGGTCTCGATATCCAGAGCCCGCAGTGCCTGGAGAGTATCCTCATCATCAATCTGAAAGATAAGCTCCACCACTGCATAGTCTCCGTGATTCCCTATGATCTCAGAGGAGACTCTGGCTCCCAGGGCAATCCCGATAGATCCTACCACGATGGATTTCCCTGCCCCGGTCTCGCCAGTCAAAATGTTCAGATGTCTCCCAAAATCAACATCAATTTCATCAATAATCGCAAAATTTTTAACATGCAAATTTGCTAACAATACTTCTCCCCCTAGTTAATTCCCAGCACCGTAACTTTACATGACAATCTGAGTCCACGTACCTTTGCATATATTCTTGTGACACCTCTGCGTCTTCCGGTCACTTTACCAGAATCATCTACCGAAGCGATAAGAGGATTCTTAGAATACCAGGTTACTCCCTTATTGATCTCATCTACCCGGAGTGTCTCTGTATCATATTGACGGAAAGCAAGCTTTTTACGGTTCATGGTAACAACAAGTACATCGGCATATCCAACCTGACCATTGGAGGTCTCCCCATATACGGTTGCCTGACCAACACGATTGGCATAGATCTTGCCACGCTTATTAATTCTGGCCACCTTGCGGTTATCAGAATAATATTTAATCTTATCCGTAGAGTTCAGAGGCGCTTTCCGAATGCCAGACTGGATCTGTCGTCCCTTAGCCACAATGATATCATTGTTCTCCACATCTACTCCCGTGGCAGGTATTGGCTCAGATACTGTCACAAGACATACGGCTGACTTACCAGAACCATCCTTTGCCTTCGCCCGGATTTTTACAAGCCCAGGAGCAATTCCGTGTATCCGTCCAGAAGAATCTACGGTTGCAACACTATTGTCACTGGAACTCCACGCCACTCCCTTAATCGAAGCATTCTTCGGCGTTATCTTAGCTTTCAGTTTCAGCGTATTTCCTACCAACAGTTTCGCTGTGTACTTATTCAATGTGATCTTGGACACCTTACGTATTACCTGTACTTTACAGGTAGCAGAAGCCCCAGAACCATCTTTTGCTGTCGCCGTAATATACGCAGTTCCAAATTTCTTTCCTTTTACCTGTCCCTTCGAGTTAACAGTAGCTACCTTTTTCTTGGAAGTGGTCCATTTCACTGACTTATCGGTAGCTGTCTCAGAAGTGACAGTAGCTTTAATCGTAAATGATTTACCTTTTTGTAAAAACTTCGATGTAGGTGAAACCGTGACAGAAGTTGCTTTTTCTGTCACAGTGATGAGACAACTCACCACATAACCGCCATCCTTGGCTACACCTTTTACAAGAGCCATACCGCCCTTCAAACCGGTTACCTTGACAGCCGATTCTCCAACCTTTTCAATTTTAGCAATGGACGGATCGGATATACTCCAATCCATGGTCTTATCGTATGCTACCACCGGCTGGAAATCTGGATTCAACGTAATGCTCTCACCAACCTCTATCTCGGCATTCTCTGGTTTTAATGTCACCGCTGTGAGGCCTTCTTTTACAGAAATCTGAATCACTGCCACTCGTCCAGAAGTAGAAGTTGCCTGAATAAAGGTAACACCTGTCTTTTTGGCTGTGATAACTCCATTTTCATCCACATCTGCCACTTCCGCATTGTAAGTGCTCCAGGTAATGATATCCGTGGTATCCTCCGGCGTCTTTTTCAGCGTCGGGGTATAGGTCTCGCCTGCGATCATTTCATAATTATTTGGCGAAAACTCCAGATTACTACATGGCTGCAATACTGTCACGGTAATCTCTTTTCTGGTGGCATCGTCTGCCTTGACATTGATCGTAGTCTTTCCGGCCTTTTTACCAGTAATATCGATAATACGGTTATCCGGCTTATATTCATAATCTAAAATCTCTTCGTTACTTACCTCAAAATTCAATTCTGGATCGCATCCCAGTGGTTCTAATGCAATATTGACATATTTCGTATCTCCTACATTCAGGAAGATCTCCTCTGGTGTCAAAGTGATTTCTTCGCACTTTGCGACTACTGTCACCATACACTGTGCATAGATCTTGTTCGGATTGTACTTAGGAGATACCATAACCATCGTCGTACCTGGATTCTTCGCCGTAATATAACCGTACTCATCCACCGTCAGAACATTCGTATCCAGAGAGGTCCACTCAAGTTCCTTGTCTGTCACATTTTTCGGAGAATACGTATATTTCAGCTGATAGGTAGCATCTTTTTTCAGTTTCAAAGTACTGTCGGAAAGTTTAATTTCCTCATATGGTGCTACTATGGTGAACTTACATCTCACACCCTGGCTCACAATATTCGGATTTTTAAAGATCAGCTCGGTAGTAGAACCATCTCCCGGCACTTCCTTCGCCGTCACCGTAGCCGTCTGTCCGTCAGACTCAATCTCCACGTCCAGAAAATCCACATCCCAGCTCCACCAAGTTTTTGGCACCTCAGAAACCTCAGGATTTCCTTTCACCTTCACAACGATACTCTCTCCCACATTCAGCTTTGCCTTCGTTGGATCAATATCAAAATTTCCTGGTGTTTCCACAACACTGACACGGCAATTCGCCGTAAAGCTACTGGAGCCACTCGTATATCTTGCGGTGATAATAATATCATCCTGGGTAATTCGCTTGGAGGTGATATTTCCATTATGATCTACTTCCACATAACTGTCGTCACTGGAACTCCACTCCACATCCAGAACTTTCTTGTCATTAAAGAATGCACCAAGATTCAGTGTACTGTTATTATACATGGTCAAATAATTCTGGCTTAAACGGAATACATCCGCGATCGTAATTTTGATGTTAAATTTCCCCTTATCCAGAACAGTACTTCCTCCTGGAAGCAGTGAGCGGATATAATTCTCATAAGCTGCTTTCACCTTAACCTCTGCATTCACAGTGGTAGTAGTATTTTCTCTTTTTGAAACAGCAGTTATGATACCCGTTGTTCTATCATATGTGGCATAGGGATCAAAATCCAACGGTGTCACATCAAAATACTGAATAAATTCTTCCGCAGAAAAGTTAAATGCATCTGCGATATCAAAGGTACCTCCGATCGGAATCGTATCCGAATAATCGTTCGGGGACGCATAAAGATACAGCGTCAGTACCGTAGGCGCATAGATATCCTTATCGATGTATCTGCTCTCACTCTCGTAAGCACCCTTTGGATAGAAATACACATAATATTTACCGGCCCTTCCTTCCGCCTTCAGCTGGTTAGAACGGCTGGAAACAGCACTGATCTTGATCAGATCTGAGGTAATTCCAAGAGAGTTAGCGATCGTCCGCTCTCCACCACTGCCATCGTCTTGTTTGATAACCCAGTCCATCTTCTGCTGGATCGCCTCAATATTGCTGGTAAACTTCGCATCGGTGTAGATAATGCCACCGCTGTTCATCTTCATCTCTTTTATCTTGTCATATCCAGAATCGGTCTGACTGATCCCCGGATAGACGTATACATCAATCGTTGCAGAATATGTAATATTAGGACTATCCTTCGGCGTATAAGTAGCCGTGATCTTCGTCCTGCCGGCTCCCGTCGGTGTTACAGTACCCTTATCATCTCCAGAATTGGATACCTTTGCCACTTCTTCGTTAGCTGAGGTCCACTGAACGTTGTCAGATTTCGCTTCACCATAGTTCAGAGTCAATGCCACTGGCGTATCCGTCGTCCGTAAGAAAATCGCCTTGTCCTCAGAATCTGGATATGGTTTCTTAAACACATTGTCGTTTTTAGAAGTATCCACGGCAAATACAACCTGGATTTTACAGGACACACTACCGATCACAGCGCCTTGTCCGCCACCAGCTTTATTGACAACTGTAGCAAGTACCGTCACCTCACCTGGCGATTTCGCTCTTACAATTCCATAGATCGGACTGGTTGGGCTTTTCTGAATCTCTGCAATGTCATTTCCCGTCTCAATACTCCATGTTATCTCATACAGGTTAGAATCCGCATAAATTGGATTTCTTTCATCACCGAGTACCAGCGTGATCTCCCGGCTCTTCATCTGATACGCGTTCTGGGCACTCATCTCGAAGCCGTCGCAGGTCAAATACAGTCCCTCCACCGCTTCGGAACGGTACCCCAGGGAACCGCAAATGCCCACCACCATGAGCACAACAAGCAGCGCCAAATACCCAAATTTCATTCTTTTCTTTGAAAATCTTGCTTTTTTCATGTGAAATGCCCCTTTTTCTAATAAACTTGAATGCCTTCAGACATGGCTTCCGGCGAAAAAATCTTTACTTCTTCTAACTATATATATCGACTTGTTATG
>ERZ808044.1274-NODE-1274-length-14994-cov-11.441979_pt1 | contig 14994 bp, 24 predicted proteins | sample MGYA00380195_ERZ808044 | MGnify/ENA primary metagenome ERZ808044 (study PRJEB31490, sample SAMN06133423) | mouse gut metagenome | isolation source: Z7_2 | host: mice | place: China: Chengdu | collected 2015-05 ...
TTGTTCACAGAAGCCATTGATAACAAGCGCTCCTTCCAACATCCCTGTATCGATCCTGACACCAAATGCATTCATAAGCACATCCATCTGCCAAAGACGTTCTTCCTCCGCCGGCATAGGAAACCGATCCAACCTCCTTAAGATCTCGTTTTCGGTCACAACATCCTGCATGCAATATTGCTTAAACAATTCCCACTTATCCGGGGCGTGCTTCGGCAAGTTCCACAATCTTCCTCCGTTCGTCCTGGTCGGTTTACAAGGTACACAGAAATATTTGATCAGGGCTTTTCCTATCGTAAGCTTTCGTTTATCCTGCGGCAGCCCGATCGCCTCTCCCGCCCGTTCAAGTCCTGCAGGGTATCCGCAGTAAAGCCCGTGGGCCATCGTGCATCTCCACTGCCCGACCGGGGTAACATACCCTGCCCGGTTCAGACAATACCATTCAAAAGCCGCGTTATAGGCATGCTTCACTACTTTGGGAGACTGCAGAGCTTCTCGTATCTCGCCGGGGATCTGTTCCCCCTGTGCCAGATCTATGATCCCAACCTCCTTTTCATCTGCTTTATATGCAAACAAGAGAATCCCGAAATCCGGGGACTGTGCATACTTGTACAGTCCCGCCTTTCCAATATCTACACTGCTCTTCGTCTCAATATCTATGCTCAAATGCTGCATACACTAAACCCTCTTTCATTAGGAAGGGTGCAAGCCCCCTCCACTACATCGGCATTCCCGTGATCGGATTGATCCTTCTTGGGGCTGACGCCTGCGGAGCATACGCTGCCGTTTGTGCTGCATAAGCTGCCGCCGTCTGCGCCGCCTGCGAGGTATAATCTGCTCCCGGCGCCTGCGGCTGCCGGCTGAATCCAAAAGCCTGCGCTGCAGTTGGGGCGCTTCCGCCAAGTGCTTCTCCGTCCCGGGTCTTCATAACCGGCCCCAGTCTGCAGCCAATCCCCTTTTTACCCCCAAAAGAATACGGAAAAAATTTTACATTCACTTTTCCATACATCCCGCTGTACACTTCCGACTGATTGATGATCGGATTGCCTGCGGAATCCACCACCTCTGGCGGATAGTCCGCCTTTGCACCCGCAGTAAATACCCAGTGCCCTTTGCACTCAGGTCCAAACTCCATCCCGTCTGACGGACGCGCTCCATCCCCGTCATGTACCGGAATCGGTACGATCGGCGGACATTGGCCGTTCCACTTCTCAGAAATCCCCCTCTGCTTTGCAGCTTCAATTGCAGCATTGATTCGTCCCATAGTATCCACATCTGTCTTCGGTACCAGTACCGTAACACTGTATTTCTCTTCCTGTCCCTGTATCGCAGCATAAGGCTTAAACAGATGGACATAAGACAACCTTACTTCTCCTGTCGTTACATTCGTTAAATCATTCATAATTTATTCCATCCTTTCCATTACTAATTATTTGTTTGAAACGCTTCCGCAGCTGTCACTTTGTTTGTGATAGCCGGCCGTTTGTCCGAGTCTCTTGCCAATGCCGGTTTCCCAGGCTTCTTGGTGACAAATTTTCCCACTGCCTCCTGGAAGTCTTTCTTTCCAACCATTTTTTCTACCTGTGAAAGCGTAAGCGGTTTTTTCTCCCACAACATCTCTTCCGGAGCAATTCCACCCTTTATCAGCGTTTCAAAGGCGACATCCATATCTGTCCAATCACGTGCACTCCTGCCTTCTACTGCTTTCCATCCTGGGACATCCTTTCCAGCTAAACATTCTTTAAGCGCATACTCTTTAAGCTTCTCCAGCCATTTGGCCACGTCCTCGCCCTTCTCCAGATACTGCCCGACCTCTTCATTACTGATCAGGGGTGGGAGCTTATCCGTAAAGAACGCAAGACGCACATTCTCCTCTGCCCGGGCCCTGCACTGTGCACCCGCTCTACAGAAACGGCAGGTTTCTTTTCCTGGAACATAATCCCCCTCCCCTTTTACCGCAAGCGCAGCACGTTCCTTCACATGTTCCCCGAATTTCAACAAGACATCTATCGGGCATTCCCATTCAGATATGGAATCAAGTCTCGGCTGCACGATCGTCAGTCTTACTTTATTGATTGGATATAACATACGGTACGCCTGGTACGCGCCCAATGCATACAACATCAACTGTGGGTTCTCTTCTGCACTAACCGGAACGCCTTTACCATATTTAAAATCAATCACGTGGACCGTGTCCCCGTATAACAGGATACAGTCTGCAATACCGCTTCCTTCGATCTCATCATTGGGATCTGCATGGGTATACTCCTTAAAATATACCCGCTGCTCAATCCTTACACTCGGCGTGGATTTCAGGGAAAGCGCGGTAGTCCTTATGTAGTCCAGATATTCATCTGTATACCCCTGCATCTCATCCTTCCACAGCTTGTTCTCACTCAGTTTCTTGACCGCATTGTTCAGCTTCCGTTTCCCGAATTCTTTTGTGAAAAAGTAATTCCGTACTTTCATCTCTGCCAACTCATGCGCAAGCGTTCCCTCTGCCGCAGCTTCCGATTCCGAGTCTGGAAGATCAGCTTCCAATTTTGCGCTAGGCGTACATGCCAGCCACCGGTGCGCACTGGATGCACTTAATAATGCGTGTTTCCTTTCTGAATGTCCCATCAGATCTGCGCCCCCATTCCCCGAAGTGCTGTTGCAAAGTTTCCATACTGTTCCGGCGGGAGCATCGGCAGAGCCTCCACCCCATACCCGGCAAGAAGCTCCTGAAGCTGTACCTGCATCCCCCGGTCCATCAAAAGCATTGCCGCACTGGCAAGCTCATCCAGAGTATAAGTTTTTGAAGCTGTTGGGACTGCTGCAGGCTGAGCCGGGGCGGACGGCTGCTCTACTGACTGAGCCGTCGAGGTCGTCGGAACAGACTGTGTCTGTGCAACCTGTTGTACAGGCATTGGCTGCACAGGTACCTGCTGTACGGGACTGGCCTGCGTCGGTTTTCCCGTCATCACCTGTACAGGCATTTGTGTTGCCTGTGCGATCTGTGCGCTATATGCCGTCATCTGCTGCGCATTCGGGACCGTTCCATCAGGTTGACTCTGGGCCGTAGCTGGCTGCAGTAATGCCCCCGCCTGCTGAATCCCTGCAACCCATTTAACAGTTTCAGTAACTACCCTTGCAATCTTATCCACTGCATCATCATCAATCTTAATACATACGTGTAAATCCATATTTATACCTCCTTAAAATCGTTATCCTTCCTGTGACAATCTCAAAAAAAACGTTGCCAATAGATTTCCATTCGTCGTTTTCTGTAATGTCAGATACTTCTCTACCGCATCCAGATACCCAGATGTCAGCACGATCGAGAACGCATGCCGGATCGCTCTTTCCACCCTTGATGGCGTATCATCATACTTTTCAGACAATCTCCAGTACAATGCTGTCATCCATCCCCACTGTTGCGTGCCTTCTTTTTCAATAAATTCCATTGCTTCCGCAATGTACTGGAAGCCCTTGACATTTGCTGGCATCCCCATCTCTAACAGTGCATTCACCGCCTTATTTTTCATTTGACGTCTTCCTCCTTTTCCGCTATAATAGCGGTAGATACTCTCTTGAGCGCTTAAGGCTGCTGCCTTTTACAAGCGCTCTTTTTTGTTATCTTTCGAAAAAACATGCCGTGCTTCTCCAGATATCTGACAGTACGACCGATCACATAGCCTACAGTTATAGTTACTACACCTGCCAGTACCCATCCTGCATGCCGGGCCGGAGACAAACCAACTATGATACTCAGGGACATCCATGCCGCCCAAAGCATCCCGATCCGGATGAGGTCTATCGCCCTTCTTCGAAGAACCGGGCACAATCTTTTCCTTCTCTTGTGAGTTTTCAGTTTCACTGATCTACCCCGCTTTCACTTAATCTTATATGTGAGCCCTATTAATACCCACGAAATAATCTTAAATACCGCCACTATCGGATGATTCCCCATATTGGTTAAACTCCAATAGATATATTTGCTTACGCCGGCCAGATCGCCTCTCATTTCTATTTCATCCTGAGTGATCTGAATCCGTCCTCTATATGCTGTAATCACCTATTTAAAACTCCTTCCTATTCTATAAACTCAGGCTGTTCCACTAAGCTTGTCCAACTGGTTACCGCCTTAGGCGGTTTTAGCTTCTGCAGACTCAGGCGCCTCTACCTTTATAAACCCAATATTCTCCATAGACTCCGTAATTTTGGCTTCAAGTAATTTTTTAAATTCATCCACTGGTATTTCTTCTTGCCGATACCACTTGCCTTCAATTCTAACCATGCTTACAATTTCTAATTTTTTCACTTACACCACCTCTCTAAATATGTATGATTCACGGGTTGTACTTGTTTCTATATTTTCCTGTTTAATACGTTCCCCGACCTTCTGCGGGCCGCAGCCGATCACTCTGGCAGTCTGCGCCGCATTCAGAATCTCGTACACTCTTATATCACCTCCTTCTCTTCTTGTTCTAATTTCCAATATCTGGTATAATCTTCCTATCAAATGATGAAAGGAGATTGATATATGCTCACACAAGAAAGCAAACAAATTCTTGACTATGCCATCCCTATTTTTGAATCTGGCGTTGATACCCTTGAAATAGCACAGATTCAAAAAGAAACTGGACTATCCTTATTAGAAGTTAATTCAGCTATTGATTACTTAACAGATCAAGAATATTTCAAAATCAAAAGATATAAGGCAGGCTCTTTCATATATTCACCATCCCACAAGGCCCTCCACTATAAAGATTTTGAATCTTCTGTCACCTTACCAACATCACAAACAAATATTTTCAATGGACCAGTAACCAGTTCTGCTATTGGAAACACTGGAAATGTAACCATTACTAACGGCATTTCTTTTGAAGACGCTATCTCTTTTATTCATGCTCAAGACATTCCTTTTGAAGACAAAGCTGAAGCTGAGAAAATGGTTACTTACATTGAAACTCTGACTGAAAATGAAGCTCCTCTGAAGAAAGGTTTCCTTTCTAAATTTAGCGACATACTTGCTAAGCACCCTTGCATTCCGGAACTTGCGATGAAGCTCCTTTTTCAATACTTAACGGGGCAACAGCCTTAAACGATACATCACTGTTAACCGTCAGACCGTATTTCCCGTTTTCAAAATGCAGGGAAAATGCGGTCACATTCTTTGCTTCCCTTCCATTTACAAACATTACTCCCAAATTTACATCAAGAAAAAATGATTTTAATTCTTCACTCCCCCAAATACCCAGAAAGGCATTCAACGGAAAACCACATTCATGGCAAAACTTATCATTTTCACTTATTCCGGATTCCGCTCCGCATCGTGGACACCTCACTTCACACCACCTCCTTCTCTTCTGCTTGTAAATTTAGAAAATCTAAACATTTCTATTGACTTTCGAAATAACTCCACCTAATATAAGAAGTACCAAACGCCATCTACCCTGGATGAAAGGCGGTGATATCATTGCTGAAGCGTATGGTACATTCAAAGCGACTTGCTGGGAAATGGATGAAATTTGGCTATAAGATAGTTGCAATATCTTATTGGCAGGATTTACCTAATTCTTATTCCTTCCATTTGGAAAAAGAATTGTAAGTCGCCTGACGGCTAGCTTGGACTCAACAGGTCAGCCGTTTTACACCACCTCCTTCTCTGGAATCTTTGGTTTGACAAACATTGTCATCGGTACACCTAATACACTACATATATTTGCATATTCCCCGGCTTCAAGCTTTCTCTTCCCTTGCAACGACATGCACAGCTTAGCTTCATCAAGTCCAGATTTCTCTGCTATTGCCTTTTGCTTAAATCCAGAACGTTCTATATATAACTTAATTTCGTTTACATCAATATCTACTATTTCAACCACCCCTATAATTTCGTTTTTTTACATATCTAGCTACGAACATTTGTTTTTATGCTTTATTCAGTATTTTTATATTGACTTACCAATACATTTAATGTAATATTTTACTCGGAATATTCACACAATAGTAGAAAGGTTACATATCAATATGAAAAAATACACTCTTAGTTACAAACATATCATTTGCCCTATATGGAACTGTGAAGTAACATTATCTGCAAAATATTACCCTGATGAAAGCAACGAACATATAGGTGAATTCGCATATGCCGAATGCCCTATTGTTGAAAATTCCAAATTACCTGAAAGAAAACAAGATAAACGACTTTCTTGTTATCCGTCATGTAGAATCTATCCTTGTGATGAATTGTCAAGTTTTTCATCTAAAATTAACATCTAAGCCAAATCTCTTCTAACGCGATATCGTTTTACGCCTTTCTATTTCTATCTCATAATGGCTTGCTTGAGACAATTCACCGTTCAATGCTTTCGCTACTCCAAGGATTTTCTCATAATCGGGATTCTCTTCGGAAAACAGTTGTAAAATCCGTTGACTTCCCAAGTATGAATTATCAATCATCCTTTCCAACTCTTTCAGATTAACTATTCTTTCTGATACATAAACGTTATTCTTTTTTGGCTTCAAAGTTTCCTGGATATCTTGGAGCCGCTTATTCATTTCATGAAGCTCTGTAAGAATAGACTTCATCCAACTCATTCCGCTAATCACCTCCCCTCATTCCCAACTGAATACAAATCGTTCACATCAACATTAAGCGCTTTCGCTAACACAGGTATATGATCAGCAGTGATTATCTTCCTTCCATTCAGTATATCGCTGAATGCCTGTGGTGTGAGTCCAGCACGTTCTGCAATCACTTTGTGCTTAACTCCACTTTCATCAAGGCTTAACTTAATATTTTTTATTACTAGCTGACTATACGTCACTCAATATGCCTCCTTTCTATAATTTAATATCTAGTTTCTTGATATTCTTTTTGTTTTTGCACTAATCTTGTAACATTTTATATGATGTATCACTTTTCTTGTAATGTCAATATATTTTTACAGTATTTTTGATATTTTTGTATTGACGCTTTCATTTTTCTTGATATAATAAAGATAGGTAGCCAATCTGTGGGGTGGTTTCCATCTCCGAAAGGAGGTGGTGCTATGAGTACATATGAAGAATTGAATATTATAGTTAGCGTTGCGATGCTAATTGTATCTATTCTGATTTATACGAATGGCAAAAATAACAAAAAAAAATAACCACCCTGCCGCCAAGTAAGGTAGTTATTTTTTAATAATTCTCTTATTCAGGAAGCCACTCTGTGGAGTTGGCTACCTATTTATATTGATATACTAATACATTTTTATTTATTTGTCAATAAAAGAGGTATTGAAATGAGTGTGAATTCACGAATAAAAGAACGTCGAGAATCTCTTAACATGTCTCGAATAGAACTCGCTGAAAAAATCGGAGTAACCGCTTCTGCTGTAGCTAACTACGAAAATGAAATCAGTTCTCCAAAAATCGAAGTAATGTATAAAATATTTGACGCTTTGAAATGTGATGCAAATTATCTCTATCAAGACGAAATGGAATCTAGTTATCCGCTAAAAGTTTCATATAAGGAATACGAGCATATAGAAAAATACCGTTATATCTCTGAACAATCTCCAGAAGGTGCGCATATAGTCAATTCAGTATTGGATAGAGAATACTCTATAGCTGAACAGTTAGAGAAGCAAAAAGACCGTATAAAGGAACTGGAATCCACCCAATCCACCGTCATAGACATCCAGCCTTACCAGAAGGACTTAACCCGACACATCTATCCTTATTTGGGAAAGATCGCCTGTGCTGGCACCGGCTTCTACTTCGATGATATCCCAACGGACACGATCGAAGCCCCTTATGTGAAAGGTGCCGATTTCGTCATTGGCGTAAACGGAGATTCCATGGAACCTGACTACCATGATGGCGAAAAACTCTACCTCTGTAAAGTGGAAAGCCTGCAGATCGGCGACACCGGCATCTTTACCATTGGGAATGAGTGCTTTCTGAAAGAGCTGGGTGAGGATGGTTTGATATCTAGAAACAAGGATTATGATGATATTCTCGGGAATGAAGATATCCGTTTAGTGGGGAAAGTCATTGGGAAGGTGGAAATATAAAAAGGAGGTCACACTTTTGGAATTTTATTATTCAAAACAAGCAGAAAAATTTTGGAACATTATTTTGACTAACTTTTCACCTTCTTGGGATAACATTGAAGAAACAGAACCGGATGAATGGGATTTAAAAATGCTTGATGAAATAGATAAAAACCCTGATTGCCATGAATTTGTATCCCAGGATGAATTATTGAAAGAATTAAATTTAACCCTATAGTATTATATTGCTGCTGCTATTCCAAGAGGGCAAGCATATAAAAGATTATAGGAGATGACAAAAATGAGTAAGGAAATGGTTAAAGGACTAATAGACCTTATTGATGACAGTGATATGGATACAATTTTCAAAGTATTAGTAAGATTTGTTCCCGAAGAAGCCCCACTCCCTGACGAGATAGAAGCTATTAAAAGGGCAAACAAAAGTATAGTTGAACATGGTACCGTCTCTCATGATGCCATTAATTGGGATTAATAGCCACAAAGTATAACCGCTTCAGCGCTTATATAAATTTCTAAATGTAAGGCAGAAGAAAAAGGAAAGTGAGGAATACCCTTGGAAACTTCTTTAGACTCCGTAGAGGAAACTGAACCAACTGATGATGAAATCAAAATTTTAGATGCTTATGAAAACGGAGAAGATGCCTATCAACCCTATATCTCACATGAGACTCTAAAGAAAGAATTGGGACTATTATAAACGTCAATTTCATGTAAATAAAAAATGCGCCCTTGCCCGCACAGCAGGCAGAAGGACGACTTTACTATACAGTGCCTAGGACACATGATATAGCTTACCAGCAATAAGATTATACCACAATCCTCTGGCATCTGTATAGATGTTATTTTTATACCCATTTTTACATACACTTATGGAAGGAGATGATACCATGCCGCAACGCTATGCATACGGTTACGTCCGTGTCAGCACCCACGATCAGGAAGAAGTATCCCCTGAATCCCAAAAAAAGTTACTTCGAGAATATGCCAAGAAAAATGACATTATCATTTTGAAGATATTCTATGAACTCGGCGTATCCGGCCGCAAAGCTGACAAACGTCCGGAATTTCAAAAGATGATAAGCATGTGCAAAACCGACGAACACCCTGTTGATCTGATACTCGTCTGGAAATACAGCCGGTTCGCCAGGAATCAGGAAGAATCTATTGTGTATAAGTCTCTTCTGAAAAAGCAACACAATGTAGATGTAATAAGTATATCGGAGCCCCTAGTTGAAGGTCCCTTCGGCAGTCTGATCGAACGAATTATAGAGTGGATGGATGAATATTACTCTATCCGGCTTTCTGGCGAAGTCTTACGCGGAATGAAAGAACGGGCCCAACAACAAGGCTATCAGATGGTGCCTCCACTTGGCTACCAGGCAGTAGGAAATGGCAAGCCCTTCATTATCAACGAAAAAGAATATGAGATCGTAGCTTTCATGACCGAACAATTTGATACATATGATATTGATTATACTGCCATTGCCCGCAAACTCAATGATATGGGTTATCTATCACGCCGCGGACATCCGTTTGAAGCAAGAACAGTCGAACGCATTCTTACCAATCCCTTCTACTATGGTCTGGTAGTATGGAATGATATCAGCTTTATGGGAACGCATGAAGTTCGTATCACAAAAGACTGCTATGATAAAAGAATGCAGAAAATCCACCAAAGATACCGACCTGCCAAAAGACGGAATATTTCTACCTGTAAGCACTGGCTGTCCGGTTTGCTGAAATGCGGATACTGCGGCGCCACACTTGCCTATAACGGCGCAAATATCCGATCTCCTGGTTTCCAATGTTATCGGTATTCGAAAGGAATGCACTCAGAATCTTGCTGCATAAGTGAAAAGAAGATTATTGATGCTATATATGAATATTTTGAAGATCTGTTGAATGGGATGAATTTTGAATATACATACCGTCCTTCCCATTCTCCAGAAAAGAAAGAAAAACAAGTTTCCATGGCAAAAGAATTGGAGAAACTCAAAGCCAGGGAACAAAGAGTTCGTCTTGCCTATGAAAACGGCATTGATACTTTGGAAGAATATAAAGAAAATAAAACTCGTCTTAAACAGACCCGTGAAGAATTGGAAGGAAAAATAGCAGAACTTAAGCCTCAATCTTCCGCTAACACCCCTACTAAGCAAGACGTACTATCAAAAGTAAGAACCGTTTATGACGTAATCCGTGATCCAGATGTGGATTATCCTACGAAGGGGACCCTGATGCGAAGCTTGGTAGAGGATATCATATATGATAAAGAAAATGGCAAGATAATATTTCATCTGTATATCTCCTAACCCTTGCAAATACTGGGTTAGGAGATTGTTATATGTTATTACAATTCGGTGGACCTGACGGCGAATTGGCCGCCTCTATGCGGTATCTGTCCCAGCGGTATACCATGCCATATAAAGAAGTAACCGGAATCCTGACGGATATCGGTACAGAAGAACTGGCACATATGGAAATGATCTGCGCTATCGTCTATCAGCTTACTAAAGATCTGACACCGGAACAGTTGATCGAGTCCGGTTTCGATAAATATTATGTTGATCATACCCTTGCGCTCTGGCCACAGGCAGCAAGCGGAGCACCATGGACCGCCACGTATTTCCAATCAAAGGGGGATCCGATCACTGATCTCCATGAAGATATGGCAGCAGAACAGAAAGCCAGAACCACATACGACAACATCCTTCGCCTGGTCAAAGATCCTGAAATCTGTGAGCCGATCCGTTTCTTAAGAGAACGGGAAATTGTTCACTATCAGCGCTTCGGTGAATCATTAAGAATCGTTCAGGATCACTTGGACAGCAAAAACTTCTATGCAATCAACCCGGAATTTGATATCCGGCCCCGCTGTTAATCTTTTATAGTGGTTTTACCATAGAAGATTTTAATATGAAGGGAGACTGCGCAGCACAATGCTGCCGTAGTCTCCTCCTCTTAGTATGAATTACACTTATCCATCCACCTAATATGAATGGTCGCCGATCCTATCAAAATATCCAAGCGCCGACCCCACTTTCTCACCATGGATAATCCGGTTTTTTATCCTGCGCTGCAAGCTGGTTTTTTCCGGAAGCTTGTGATAATCCGTATCCTTTGGAACCTGAAATAACCATTCTATATATTCCTTATCCTCCTGATCTTCCTCCAAAATCGTAAAACGATCCTGAAACAATAATATATTCGAATCCCGAGATAAAGCCCCCCTCAATGCCGGTGATAATAACCACGAATCACAAATATATTTCTCGTACTTATAATCATCATAATAAATCTGAAAGAAATGTTTTGCCTGTCCAAGCGAAGCATCCACCGACTCTCCCGACAAATCTGCATCCGATGGGATGTGCAGCGCAATAACATTTTCTCCACCATATTCTTTAAATTCGTATTCTAATGCTCCAATACGAAACAAACTCATACTAATCTGCCTGTATGTCCACCATCCCCGGTCGAAAAACATCTGGCCATTCTTCTCTTCGCATTCTTTAATAAATCTTGTAAAACATTTCATAGTATCTGTAAATATTTTCTCCGATATCTGTTTCTCCTGATATTGCCTGAACAGACGCCGGGCGCACTCCAACTGACAATACAGCATCTTCATATGACCCTCATCATCCTGAAAGAACTCTTTTAGCTGCAGATAAGCTTGCTTCGCTGTCTTTCTATCCATCATTTTTTCCAGATTACTTTCCAGCAAACTCAGATCTATCTGTTCACTGAGTTCTTTCAGCTTTTCAACCATCTCAGACTGCAGGTGAATCCTGTCATACAATTCATACTTCGTAATTTCCATTCTTTTCCATCCTCCTCGTGTTTATCTGTCTCTCGATGTTTCACACTCTTTTCTTTTCTATTCTATTCTTCCAGACGGATGCCAGAATATCCTTCAGGACAATCTAACTCACTGTACCTGTATCTCTTTTCCAAATCTTTTAAACTCCTCCCCAAGTTACTTCGCCCTTTATTCTTCAATAAATTTTACCATCATTGCTTCGTGAAAAATGAAGATATTTTACAAGACTTTTGTATTTTAAAATGCTACAATAGTAACCAGCAGGAGGAATCATACATGAAGAAAGAAACAAGAACGGTGGTTTATGATGATGAGCTTCGGATCGAGGCATACCGCTTCGAGGGGATCGTGCAGCCGTTTCCAAACCACTTTCATGAATACTATGTAATTGGATTTATCGAAGATGGGCAGCGAATCCTTTCCTGCCGCAATCAGGAATACACTATAGCAAAAGGCGATATCGTACTTTTCAATCCCGGAGACAATCATGCCTGTGTACAAAGTGATGACGGCACTTTAGATTACCGGGGATTTAACATTACCAAAGAAGTCATGCTGAACTTTGCTGAAGAAGTGACCGGAAGAAGGGAACTTCCCGGCTTTTCCAAAAACGTAATCTTCGATGAAGAAATAACCAGCTATCTGCACCCGCTCCACGAACTGGTCTTGAAAGGCTCCTGTGAATTCGGTAAGGAAGAAAACCTGCTGCTCCTTATATCCCTATTGATTCAGCGGTACGGCCAACCTTTTGAAAACTGCATCCCGGAATGCCGGAAGGAAATTGAAAAAGTCTGTGTCTTCATGGAACAGCACTTTGCAGATCGAATCTATTTAGATCAAATCTGCCGCTATGCCGGTCTCAGCAAATCCACACTGCTCCGGGCCTTTACCAAGTCCAAAGGTATCACACCGTACAGCTACTTAGAGAACATCCGCATTGGCAAAGCAAAGAAGCTTCTGGAACAGGGTGTACCTCCGATAGAGGCCGCCATGCAGACAGGCTTTTCCGACCAGAGTCATTTCACAAACTATTTTAACCAATTTATCGGATTGTCTCCGGGCCTTTACCGTGTAAACAGATGTCGGGAAATCTGCACCGCCAAAAAGAGATAAGCAAAATGCAATTTAATACTTTCTCTGATGCTTCACCCCAGATAATAGCAGAACTGCCTTCTATTGCAATTTTTAACTTTATCGTTTTCCACTTATTCTCTCCTGATAAATATCTATTTTATCATCCAGATTCTGCAGGTATTCCTCCCACTTTCTTTTCTCTTCCATTATAGATTTTCTGTGCCGTATCAGCAGCTCCATCCGCTCTGCCATCGTTTCGTCTCCCTGATACCGCAGATCAGAATAATGTTTAATATCCCGAAGCAGCATTCCGGTATCTTTCAGACGCCGGATAAATTTTACCCATTCTATGTCATCTTCACTATAATCCCGTCTCCCGACACTGTCCCTTCTTACACGAAGCAGTCCTTTCTTCTCGTAATAGCGCAGTGTATATGCACTGATTCCGGTTATCACAGAAAACTCACCAATGGTCATAACAAACCTCTTTTCAAAAAAGTCTTGACTTAGACTATGGTCTAAGAACTATCCTTTTTACAGCAACTATTAATGCCTTATCAAACAAAAATTGTTTCATAAGACTATTTTACCAGACAAGGAGAAGAAAAGAAATGGAGAAAACAAAATTTCAAGCAGGTATGGAAAATTTAAAAAAAATCGACGGAAAAGGCGGCGAAGCAGTTATCCGGTCACTGGAAACCATCTCCCCTGCTCTTGGGAAGTATATCGTTGAATTTGCATTCGGGGATATCTATGCGCGGAGCGGCCTGTCCTTACAGGAACGGGAAATGATCACGTTAGCCAGCCTTCTCACAGCGGGAGGATGCGAACCGCAACTGGAAGTACATATCAATGGAGCTTTAAATGTAGGAATTACTCCTGAAAAAATCATAGAAATATTTTTACAGTGCATCCCATACACTGGCTTCCCCAAAGTCTTAAATGCCGTTTCTGTGGCAAAAAAGATCTTTGAAAATTTTAATCCCGGAATATGCAAAACGTCTGTAGACTGAAGTCTTACCGTCCTTCCGACACTTCCTTACACGAAAAAAGAACTGCTAATGCTTTGACGCACTAACAGTTCTCTTTCATAACGTTCTTTACTCTCTGTAGTTCTTCTGTGCCTGCGCTAAGTTTTACGCGGGTATCTGGCTTTGCATTTCGGTTGCCCAAGAGGCAGACAACCTCAACATGATTATCATTGTCCAAACCTATGCTCAAATCTTTTTATTTATCGATGGCCTAAACCGAATTAAGCCACTGACCATTAATCACGGTTGTTATCCCATTTGTGCAACGGCCGTTGCACTTTTTCTATCAATTTTACTGTTACCCCAATTCTCTTTCTATTTCTTCGATAGAAGGCAAACTACTCTGTAGCTCTTCTGGCAAAGACTGTGTGAGCTGATTCTGCCAATCTGCAACACCAATTGGGTTCTGATAACCAGATAAAGAATATTCCACTACAGTTTTATTCTTACCCTTAACCAGCAAAAGTCCGATTGTAGGTTTATCGTCAGGATGGCACAAAATATCATTTACTATATTCTGATACATATTTAATTGGCTGATAAATCCCGGTTCAAAATCACAGGCTTTTAATTCTATCACAACATAGCAACGTAATTTCAAGTGATAAAACAAAAGATCCAAATAAAAATCCTGTCCTCCAACCTCTAAATGAACCTGCCGACCAACAAATGCAAATCCCTGTCCTAATTCTAATAGAAAACTTTGAATATGTTCTGTTAGTTTCTGTTCTATTTCCACTTCACGTCTTGACATATCGGTTCCCAAAAAGTCAAACAAATAAGGATCTTTAAATATTTGATTCGCCATATCAGAATCAAGCGGCGGCAGTGCCACAGGAAAATTGTTGACTGTTTTTCCGGTACGTTCCATTAATTTACTTTGTATCTGTAACTCAACTATCGTTTTACTCCAGCCGTTTTCTATTGCTTTACCAGCATACCATATACGTTCTTCCTGTGTTTTTAATTTATCCATCAAAGTAATATTTGTCCGCCATGGTATTTGTGCAACGACCCGTTGCAC
>ERZ808044.1277-NODE-1277-length-14958-cov-5.110611_pt1 | contig 14958 bp, 15 predicted proteins | sample MGYA00380195_ERZ808044 | MGnify/ENA primary metagenome ERZ808044 (study PRJEB31490, sample SAMN06133423) | mouse gut metagenome | isolation source: Z7_2 | host: mice | place: China: Chengdu | collected 2015-05 ...
ATCAATAAAATATCCCGAATCCCGGCGTTCATCAACACGGAAAGGGGGTAATAAATCATGGGTTTGTCATAAATGGGCAGTAACTGCTTGGATGTTACTTTGGTCAGGGGGTAGAGTCTGGTTCCGCTGCCTCCTGCTAGAACAATTCCTTTCATTGGTACTCTCCTATTCATTTTTAAATTGCATCTTTTTCTATTATACATGATTTACTTTGGGGATTCAACATACACATAAGAACAATTATAGGAACTAAACTTCGAAAACTTTTTCAACAGCATTAAAGGAACTACCCATACCAGAAAAGCAGAGGTAATTTCATGATAGAAAAACGTGTCAAACAGTTTTCCATAGTCTTTTTAACATATGTAGTCATTGCAGTCGCCTTCTTTTTCATAGGCGGAGATCAGATTCAATATTCCATGATTAAAAGCAATATCCAGCCGGTCAAAGGAATGTTTCCCGAACTATCTGCCGGAACAGTTTTAGAGCAGTCCTTTTATTCGTCTACAGATACCTTGGCTCAGGTATCTTTTATGACCGGAACCTATGGAAGAGAAAACACAGGGACATTGGAGGTATCGTTGCTGGATGCTGATACACAGCAAGACTATCTCCGCTTATCTCTTCCGGTAAAGGAATTGCCAGATAATGACATGTTCCTATGGGAATTTGATGAGCCTCTATTGAATGTAAAGCACAAACATTTTGTCCTCCGCGTTGAATCAACATGCCCGGCTGGACAGGCGCCAACAATCTATTATTCAGATCCCGAAACCGGAGTCGCCCCTGCCTGGATAAATCATGAACAGACGGATATTCAATTTACATTCCAATTCTGTGGAAAAGCCTATAGCTGGTTTGGACAGCATTATTGGATTCTGGCGGTTGTGTTGGGCGGATTTCTACTAATTTATATGGCAGTAGCTCTTTGGAGGGAAAAGAAGGGGAAATATACGTTCCCAATATATATAGAAGGGATTTGGAAAAAATATGGCTTTTTAATACGTCAATTAGTAGTGAGAGACTTCAAAATTAAATATAAACGTTCAGTTTTGGGATATTTATGGAGCTTTTTAAACCCTCTTCTGACAATGCTTGTCCAATACTTTATTTTCTCTAACCTATTTAAGTCTGATATCGAAAACTTTCCAGTGTACTTATTATCTGGAACGATTTTATTCAGCTTTTTTCAGGACGCAGTTGGTCAGGGGTTGATTTCTATTCTTGCCAATGCTTCCCTGATTACTAAAGTATACATGCCAAAGTACATTTATCCAATTACCAAGGTGCTGTCCTGTTCGGTGAATCTTTTGATCTCCTTTATCCCTTTATTGTTGGTAACCGTCATAACAGGAGAGAATATTACACCTGCCATTTTGTTGCTTCCATTTGCTATGCTGTGTCTGCTGCTGTTTTGCGCTGGTTTATCCATGTTCCTTGCGTCGGCTATGGTCTTTTTCCGTGACACACAGTATCTGTGGGGAATTGCCACTCTGATTTGGATGTATGCCACGCCGCTGTTTTATCCTGAGACAATCATTCCGGAACAATATCGGGTAGTTCTAAAAATAAATCCTTTATACCACATCATTAAATTTGTGCGGACAATTTTGATTGACGGAGTATCTCCGGAGCCTCGCAGATATTTCTACTGCCTGATCTCTGCGGTATTTGCATGCATCATCGGAGGTATTGTGTTTAAAAAAAGCCAAGATAAATTTGTTCTTTATATATAGAGGTGTGCTGTGAAGATGATAGATGTAGATCATGTGACTATGCGGTTTCGCATGGCAAATGATAAAGTGATGAGTTTAAAAGAATATGTAGTGGCAATATTAAGGAGACGGTTGATCTATGAAGAATTAACAGTACTTGATAATGTGAGCTTTACCGTGAATAAGGGTGAAGTAATAGGGATTGTTGGAAAAAACGGTGCTGGAAAAAGCACTTTACTTAAGGTGATTGCCGGTGTTTTAAAGCCGACCTCCGGAAAGGTGAATGCATTCGGAAATATAGTTCCTATGTTAGAGTTGGGATCTGGATTCGATCCAGAGTTAAGCGGACGGGAAAATATCTATCTGAATGGAGCTATCCTTGGATATAGTAAGGAATTTCTGGATAGTAAATACGATGAGATTTTAGCCTTTTCAGAATTGGCGGATTTCATCGAAATGCCGATACGAAACTATTCTTCAGGTATGATGATGAGGCTTGCTTTTTCTATTGCCACTGTGGTTCAGCCTGAAATTCTGATTGTAGATGAAATTCTGGCCGTAGGGGATGAGGGGTTTCAAAATAAAAGCAGGGCTAGGATGATGGAACTAATGGGAGGAGGGACTACGGTATTGTTTGTTTCCCACTCTATTGAACAGATTGAGCAAATGTGCGAAAGAGTCATATGGCTGGAGAATCACAGAATAAAAATGGTTGATACAGCAGCCACTGTTTGCAAAGCTTACCGAGAGTATTGGAAACTGCAATAGGTAGACAAAATGATTAAGACAATATTGAAAAAAATATACCACTTGCTGCCTTTCAGTAAAAAGGCGAAGCAGTCAATTCGCAAATGGTATGAGCGCCGTTCAAAAAAAGCAGGAGAAAAGATAGATATTTACTCGAACCAAGCAGAAAAATTAATTGTCGTAAATCCTTACAGGGTATCGGTTGTGGTTCCTAACTATAACTATGAAAAGTATATAGCAGAACGGATTGATTCAATCCTTTTTCAAAGCTATCCGATCTACGAGTTGATTATTCTTGACGATTGTTCAACGGATCGCAGTATTGAGATCATCCGAGAAAAAATCAGTCGGTTGGATACGACATTTCCTGTCCGATTGATCTGTAATGAGAAAAATAGTGGGAATGTCTTTGCACAGTGGCAAAAAGCATTTCAAGAAGCTCAAGGAGATTATGTATGGATTGCTGAGGCTGACGACAGCAGTCATGCACAATTTTTAGAAACAGTGATAAAAGGCTTTGAAGATCCAGAGACAGTCATTTCTTATTGTGAATCTTTGACCATGGATGAGGAAAACCGGACATTAATGGGAAATCTGCGTCCTTGGATTGATCAGACAAAGTGTGGAAAATGGGAAAATAACTATACAAAAGACGGAGTGGCTGAAATCGCTGAAACCATGTGCATCAATAATACAATAGCTAATGTATCCAGTGTGGTTTTTCGCAAAGGCGATTACCACGAGTTTATCGAGAAAGCCAAAGAATTCAGATTGGCCGGGGATTGGTATTTCTATATGCGGGTATTGGAATCTGGAAGGATTGCCTATAACAGCCAATCCCTGAATTATCATCGCATGCAGCCCCAGGGGATGACAATGTCAACACCCCACCCGCAGGAATATGAAGAGATTGTCTGGCTCCAGAACTATGCTTTAGAGCATTATCCTATTTCAGAGGAAACGAAAAAAAAGTATTAGAGCGAAGAGAAAGGGAGAGAATCCGCTTTGGATTGTAGAAAAGAATTATCTATTATCATACCGGTGTATAAAACAGAAAAATATCTTCCTAAATGTTTAGATTCTGTTTTAAAGGCAGTAGATAACCGGATGGAAGTCCTGATTATTAATGATGGCTCACCTGATTGTTCGGAGGACATTATCCTCCAGTACATACAAAAAAATCCAGACGTATTTTTCTACTACAAGAAAGAAAATGGCGGACTTTCAGATGTAAAAAATTATGGGCTTTCTAAAGCCACTGGAGATTTTGTGGTTTATCTCGATTCAGATGATTATATTGAACCCGAAATGTATCAGGATATGCTCCGTATTGCCTATGAGGAAAATGCTGATGTTGTCGTCTGCGATATTTTTATGGATTATGAAGACGGAACTCCACAAAAAAGGCTGTCTTGTACCTCGGATGCCCCGGGTTCACTATACTATCAAATTTTTAATACCTGGTTGATGCCGGCTTCCTGGAATAAGCTAATACGAAAGGACTTGTATGAGGGATTGGAATTTCCCAAGGGGATGAACAATGAAGATGTCTGTGTGACACCGATTTCTCTTGCCCGGGCAAATAAGATCGCTGTAGTTCATAAGCCGTATTATCACTATCTTCAACGAGCAGGATCCATTCAAAACAGTGGTTTTAGTGAGAGCAGATTTGTCATCCTGGACACTGCAAAACAGGCGTTGGAGCGAATTAGGGAATATCCTTTAGAAAAACGACTCATTCTCAAAGATTCTTTGTATTTACATCAAATATTGAATATGGCTATGTATCCAATTCGAGAACAAAGAAATCGAAAAAGAAGAGAACAATTACTGACAGTCTTCATGGAACGGACATTTTTATTGTTTCCCGATTTTATGGAGGTACAAGCCTTCCGGATTCTACTTAAATCAGGAAAACCTGTTTTAAGAATATACTATCGAATTTCGCTGTGGCTTTTAGGACGGAGAAAATACCACCTAATCTGCAGCTTTTGGGAAGTATGCAATAGAGGATTATCTCTTAAAAATAAAATTTGTAGACGTTGAAAGGAGACGGCTATGAAGCGTTTGGGGATCTATGTTTTTTGTGATAAAGATGGCATAGTAGATAACTATATCTCCTATTTTTTAAACGATTTTATACAATATTTTCAGGAAATATTGATTGTCTGCACTGGAACGCTGACAAAAGAAGGGAGACAGATACTGCAAAAATTCACACACCATATTCTTGTTTGTGAAAGTAACGACATGAAATTGTGGGGCTACAAAAAGGGCTTGGAATATTTTGGCTGGGATATCTTAAAGCAATTTGAAGAGGTCATTCTGACTAATGATATTCTTATGGGACCTGTCTATCCATTTGGGATAATGTTTTCTCATATGGATAAAAAAGATATAGATTTTTGGGGTATTTTTAAAAATCATGAAGAAAAGGATTCAGGTTTTCCAGAATACATCCCCTCCTGTTTTATGGCATTTCGAAACCGGATGATTCAGTCAAAAGAATTTCAGAAGTACTGGAAAAGGCTTTCTTGCTCTCAAACGCAGGAGAAAGCAAGCCAGCAATATGAAGTTACATTTACCCATTATTTTGAGCAATTAGGTTTTAAATGGAGTACTTATACGGATACGGAGGATATGAAACATCGCCATTATGCACCTGCCATTGTTTTTCCTATGGAACTGATTCAAGAAAAAAATTGTCCTGTTTTTGTAAAAACAGTTTTTTGCCAGGATTATAAGTGGGTCATAGAAAATACTATTGGAAATGCTGCTCTCCGTCTGTATTGCTTTTTGCAAAATTCCTCAGATTATCCTACAGATATGATTTTGAAAAATTTGCTTCGGACACAGAATCTGGCCACTTTATATCATTGCTTTCACTGGAATTACATTCTTTCCTCAACACTGTTGGCGTCCGAACAGATACCTGCAATATTAAAGGATAAAAAAATTGGAGTGATCATCTATTCCTACTATCCTGACCTAGCAGAACAATTGATAACTTATATTGATAATCTTCCCTCTGAGATTGACCTTTACTTTTTTACTAACGAAAAGCAAAAAGCGGATAATTTAAAAATGCTGATGGAGAAACATTGCCGGGAAAATATCGAATATCGGCTCGTGCAGAATCAAGGCAGAGATTTGGGAAGTCTGTTAATCGGTTCGCGAGATATTGTGTCACAGTATGATTATATGGGTTTTATTCATGATAAAAAATCAGCCCATTTGTATCCGGGGACAATCGGGGAAGGTTTTTTCTATAAATGTCTGGAAAATATGCTAAGCAGTACTGTTTATATTTACAATGTTATTCAATTGTTTGAGGAAAACCCCAGGCTTGGGATTCTTTCTCCATCCAAGCCTATTCATGCCGGTTTCCAGCAGGACGTTGGAAAAGAATGGGGCGCAAATTTTAAGATGACCTTGCAGCTTGCTAAAGAATTTAAGCTGCATGTTCCTATAGATGAGGAGCATCCACCAATTGCTCCTTTGGGAGATTTCTTTTGGTTTCGTCCAAAAGCATTGAAAATACTTTTCAATAAAGAATGGAATTATGCTGATTTTCCCAGTGAGCCTGTTGGACCAGATGGAACCCTGCTTCATGCAATTGAGCGGTTTTATCCTTTTGCAGCACAAGAAGCAGGATATTTTTCAGGCTATGTAACTACTGTTGAGTATGCCGAGCTGGAATATACGAACTGGAATTATAGTTTAGGCGCTGCTAACCACACTGCCTATTACTGCTGGTCAAAATTGAGAGAAGTTGTTGATGTATTCGAAAACAGTGTCATCGGGAAAATTGCTTATCCTATTTGGCGGTTTATGCAGTTATTGCAGCGATCTAGGAGGCGGAATGAGTAGAGAAAATTTATTTACGGTTCTGATCCCGCACTACAATCAGCAGGAATTATGGAAAACAGCAGTTTTATCCGTTTTAGAGCAGGACTATCCCTATATTGAACTGGTTTTCGTGGATGATGCATCAGAGCCTTTCGACCCTCAAGAAGTGGAGCGCTTTATTCAAGACCATGCAGCTGATAATTTAGTCGATTACCGGATTCTGGTTAATGAGTCTAATCTTGGGACTGTAAAAAGCCTGAATCATGCTCATAAATATTGCAATGGACGCTACATCCTCCACTTTGCTGCAGATGACTGCTTATATAATGCAGACGTACTAAAACATTTTGTATCCTGCTTGGAACAAAAAACGGAAGATGTGCTTGGTGTATATGGCAGATGCTTGAAATGTGATGGCGATTTAAACAATCTTGAAGAAGATTTTTTGCCGGTAGAGTATGCACTGAAGATGAATTATGAAAGTTCTCAACAGCAATTTACTGAACTGTTACATACCTGCTGTTTTCCATTAGGAGCAATGGCCTTTATCTTTGATGAACTAAAAACATACACCCCCTTCTGTGAAGATTACTTTCTCCATGAGGACTGGCCGTTTTTTCTGAAGGCAACAAGACTAGGAAAAAAATTTGTCTTTTTCGATTTCCCGGCGCTTTTATACCGAGCCGGAGGAGTCTCCCGTCCGGTGACATCAGAAGCAACGAAGGTGAGGAAACTACTTTATCAAGATTATTTTCATTTACATGAAAAAGAAATTTTTCCCTATACAAAGGGCCTGAAAAGAAAAGAACTGGCCAATCTATTAAAACATTATGATGATGTCCGCCGTAACGCACAGCCTTTACTTGGGGAGTATCAACTGATAAAGAGGTATCAACTGCTTCAATATAATATACATTTTTTAACAGCATTTTGGAAACAGATATGCTCGGAACTAAGGAGCTTATTAGTAGGAGCTTTTTTTGCAGTCCTGGCTATTATACCGGACTCTATCCTTCTGTTTTATTTATGGCAGAAAGAACTGCTCGAAGCTATCATAGTCCTTCTGCTAATTCGTGCGATCCTTTGCACAGCCATGCTTTTGTTTTTCTGCAAAGGAATCGTTTCAGGATATAAAAATATAAAATATTACTTATTTAGTCCCTATCGCTAAAACAAAGGAGAGAAAGAAACGTGGTAAAGAATACAAGAATGATCTACCTGCCCATGTATAACGATAAATATGGAAAACTGGTTCCGATAGAGGCCCTGGGCAATATTCCATTTAAGGTTCGAAGGGTATATTACATATATCAGGTAGAAAAGGATACCCGTAGAGGATTCCATTCACATAGGGATCTGGAACAGGTTTTGATTTGTGTGCATGGAAGTGTAAAAATTCTCACAAAAACACCAGGAGAAGAAAACACGATATGTCTGAACAATCCCCAGGAAGCTCTTTGGATCGGGCCGATGGTATGGAGAGAAATGTATGACTTTTCGGATGACGCAGTTCTGTTGGTATTGGCAAGTGAGCATTATACAGAGGTAGATTATATCCGGAATTACGACCAATATGAAAAAGAAGCCCTGAAATGGTTTGTGGAAAAGTAATAGAGAAGGAATGATGATGAAGGAATGAAATTAAGAAGTTTAGAATTAAAAGATGCTCCGGGAATGCTGGAATGGATGCACGATGCAACAATAAGTAAGAATTTCCGGGCAGATTTTTCCGGCTACAGTTTAGAAAGGGTGGAAGCTTTTATTTCTAACTCCCTAACAGAGCAAGATAAACATTTTGCCTGTACAGATGAGTTTGATGAGTATCTAGGGACTGTTAGTCTGAAAAATATAGATTGGAATTCCAGAAATGCAGAATATGCAATCAGCTTCCGCAAAAAGACTCATGGAACAGGGGCATCCTATTTTGCTACAGATGAAATCCTTAAAATAGCTTTTTATAAGCTGAATCTGGAAAAAGTATATTTAAATGTCAGTGGTAAAAACCTTAGGGCCATCTCTTTTTATGAAAAATATGGATTCACTTTAGAAGGGCATTTTAAAAAGCATATATTGATTAATGGTGTTCTAGAGGATTTATTATGGTTTGGGATTTTAAAAGATGAGTATATCGGGAGGCAAAAAAATGAGAAATATACCATTCGCCACGTTTGATTATATGCATGCAGCAATAAAGCCAGAGATAATGCAAGCAATTGAAACAGTATATGACAGAGGCCTTTTTATTCGTGGAGAAGAGTGTACTGCTTTTGAAAATGAATTTGCTGCGTGGAATGATTCTAAATATGTAATAGGTGTAGGCTCTGGTCTGGATGCAATTTACCTTGCATTAAAAGCTTTGGGAATTGGGGCAGGTGATGAGGTTTTGGTTCAGTCTAACACTTTTATTGCAACCGTATTGGCTGTAAGTCGTGCTGGAGCCACGCCAGTATTAATTGATCCAGATGAACGAACCTATAATATGTCTGGAAAAGGGCTGGAAAGTGCCTTAACAAAAAGAACGAAAGCAATAATCCCGGTTCATTTATATGGTCAGATGGCGGATATGGATCCCATCATGGAGTTCGCCAGACAGTATAATCTTTTTGTCATAGAAGATTGTGCCCAAGCACATGGGGCTACCTATAAGGGTATAAAAGCGGGGAACTGGGGAAATATTGGATGCTTCTCCTTTTATCCAGGTAAAAATCTGGGAGCCTTAGGAGACGCAGGAGCTGTGGTGACCAACGATAAGCAATTAGCGGATCAGGTAAGAATGTTGAGTAACTATGGGAGCAAACAAAAATATTATCATGAACAAAAGGGAACTAATAGCAGATTAGATGAAATTCAAGCTGCTATGTTAAGGGTAAAGTTAAAACACCTGGATGACTATAATAAAGAGAGAAAAAAAATTGCCACGCGGTATTTAAAGGGAATTAAGAACCCTTTGATTCAATTACCGGCAGTAGGTGAAAAAAGGGAATCGGTTTGGTATGTTTTTTCAATATTATGTGATAAACGAGATGCTCTGCAAGAATACTTAAAAAGCCATAGAGTAGAGACCATCTGCCATTATCCATTGGCCATTTGCGATCAACCTGCATACAAAAACGAGGGTTTGGGAGTCCAGGCCTTTGCAAGATATATTTGCGATAGACAGGTTAGTCTGCCTTTATATATTGGGATGAAGGATGGAGATATCGATTATATAATTGATTTGATCAATAAATTTCAATAAGATGATAGTTATCTTTTCATTTTTGCAACAAAAATATAGGTGGGAAAGTGATGAACGAAAATAATAAATTTGATGTAGAATATGTAATTATTCAGGCCGGAGGAAAAGGCACTAGATTGAAAGATTTAACAAAAAACAAGCCAAAGGCTTTAGTCCCTGTCGATAACCGCCCAATGATTTTTCATTTGTTTGAGCAATTTCCAGAAAAAAAATTCATTATTATTGCAGATTATAAAGCGGAAGTTATGGAGAAGTATTTGAATGCCTTCGCCAAGGTTAAGTATTTAATTGTAGGAACCGATGGAATGAACGGCACCTGTTCTGGAATTAGTAATGCATTGGATAAAATTCCACAAAGTAAGGCTTTTATGTTGATTTGGTCAGATTTAGTTTTAGCTCCAGATTTTAAGATGCCTACTGAAAGAGGAAACTATATTGGTTTGTCTCAAGGATTTGAATGTAGATGGAAATATGAGAATAGCAACTTTGAAGAAATGAAATCTACCGATTGTGGGGTTGCAGGCATGTTTATTTTTGAAAACAAATCCTGTCTGTCCACCCTTCCCGGAAATGGTGAATTTGTAGGATGGCTAAAACAAAAAAGCAGTTGTATACACTGGAAAAAGCTTTCTCTAATGAAAACAAAGGAATATGGTGTTCTAGAAGATTATTTAACATACACAGCAAGAAAAGCAGAGCAAAAATGCAGACCATTTAATAATCTAGAAATTCAAAATGATCATATTGTAAAAACCGGGATAGATGAACAAGGAAGAAAATTGGCGCTACGTGAAATAGCTTGGTATGATTATGTTAGGAAACATAATTATAGTAGAATCCCCCAAATTTTTAATTTTAGTCCATTAGTCATGGAACGGATAAAAGGAAAAAATGTTTTTGAATACAGTCTATCGTATGATGAAAAGTTAAACGTCTTAAAAGGAATAGTTAATAACTTACTAGAGTTACATAAAATAGCGTACATAGATACAGACTATTTTAGCATACAGGAAGCGTATATAAATAAAACTCTAGACCGTTTAGAAAAGGTAAGAAATTTAATACCATTAGCAAATGAAAGACATATTATTATTAATAGAAAAAAATGCAGAAATATTTTTTTCCATTTAGATGAATTTAGAAAAAAAGTAGATTCTTATAAGTGTCCATGCTTTACAGTGATTCACGGAGACAATACTTTCTCTAATATTTTATTAAAGGATACCTTAACTCCTGTATTCATCGACCCAAGGGGGTATTTTGGTTATCAGGAAATCTTTGGAGATCCAATGTATGATTGGGCAAAATTATATTATTCTATTGTTGGTAATTATGATAAGTTTAACTTAAAAAAATTTAGCTTAGATATCTCTGATGAAGTTTTACTGCAAATAGAATCAAATGCTTGGGAAGAAATGGAGCCGGCTTTTTTTGAGATATTAGGAAACCGGGTAGACAAAGACATTGTAAAATTTTTACATGCAGTTATTTGGCTATCTTTAACAACCTATGCATGGGAGGATTATGATTCAATTTGCGGTGCTTTTTATAATGGACTTTATTATTTAGAAGATATCCTATAAAAGCAATTACACATTTAGATATTTTGTATTTTATTATAAAAAGGGGAAAGATGTATAAGGTTTATACATTATGTAAATAAAATGAAAAATTATTTTGAGGAAACATTAAGTATTTTATCAGATTCTCTTAAAAGCGTAAATGAAGAAAATTTCAACTTATTATTAAAGGACTGTGAAAAAACTCTTGAAGATGGTAATAAAATTATAGTTTCTGGATTGGGTAAAAATGTTCCAATATGTGAAAAGTTCGTTGGAACTATGTTGTCATTGGGAATGAACGCTAATTTTTTACATACTAATTCTGCCGTTCATGGGGATGTTGGTATGGTTAAAGACTATGATCTAGTTATAGTATTAACAAAAAGTGGCTCAACGGCTGAATCCGTTTATTTAGTAGATATTTTAAAACAAAGAAACTGCAAACTATGGCTACTAACATTTAATTCTAATGGAAAGCTATCAATAGTTGTGGAGAACAAGTTAGTTATTTCGTTGGAACATGAAGGTGATATGTGGGACATTGTTCCAAATAACTCTACAATTTTAAACCTCATAGTTTTACAGACACTTGCAATTATGCTTGCTAAAAATCTAAATATAACTTTAGATGATTTTAAAAAGAACCATCCAGGTGGTGCAATAGGGGAACAATTAAAATGAAAGAGGTAGGTGAGATTATTTTATCCTCATTAAATCATACATGGGTTTTAGATCTTGATGGAAGTATATTAAAGCACAACGGATACTTGTTAGACGGAACGGATGAATTCCTTCCAGGTGCAAAGGAATTTTTATTAGAACTACCAGAAAATGATATGATCATATTTATAACTTCAAGAAATCTAAAATATAAAAAGCTGACAGAGGATTTTTTGTTAGAAAATAAAATTCGGTACTCTACAATAATATATAATGCCCCAATGGGAGAGAGGATCCTTGTCAATGATAATAAGCCATCTGGATTACGGATGGCTTATGCATGCCCCGTTGAAAGGAATAATTTTAGAATTGAATATAGTGTTGATGATACTATTTAAGGGATAAAAAGATGTATTCAAATAGAAAAAAATTTAAAATAGTAATAGCTAATATTAAAAACTTACATTATAGCTCTTCATATGATGTGGTTGTAATGCCGCAAGGATTGGGAGATATACTATTTTTTTGTATGTATGCACAAGAATATAAACGGATACATAATTGCAATAGATTAGCGTTAGTTGTAACCAAAAAGCATTTTAAGGATTTAGCGAAAATATATAAAGCATGTTTTGAAAAAATCATTTATATAGATGAACAGATTTTTAGTTCTGTCAATATGAACAAATTTACTTTCCTGTATTCTAAAATATATGATGATAATAGTCCGAAAGAACGTTTAGTTGATGCAATAAAAGATGCCATGAACGTACCTCAAACTGCAAATGCATATTATCCTATGATATACATAAGGAAAAGCGAGAAAAGAAGAATTGACAAAATAGGGGTACCGTTTGGTAAAGGTATTTTAATAGCACCAGATGCTGTATCATGTTCTATTGATATGACGCAACAAGATTGGATAAATATTGCAGATATGCTTTCCAGCATGGGATATACCGTCTTTTTTAATAGTAAAAATCCGAATTTATATGGAAAGTATAAAAAAATTTTTTTGTCAGTGAGAGAAACTATTATTTTTACACATTATGCTGGTGCATTTATAGGATTTAGAAGTGGTTTATGTGATGTAATTGCCGCTTTTTCAGACTGTAATCAGTTTATAATTTATCCCAACAACAGGATGAAGGGTGAGTTTAAATCAATCACTAATTACGATTCTAATCCAAATGAAAAATATATGCATTATTGTAGTTTACAGTATACGTTTCCAGACCGAAATATTTTCGAGTACATCTATAAAAAGGAAAACCTAATGCAAAAAATTAAAGAGGTATTTAAAAATGGCAAAAATTTTGGTTAGCTATTTTCGTTCAGATGAAGTCTCAGTAAATGATACACTATGCTTTTTTGATTCTTTTTTTAAAGAATTGAGAGAAGCTGGAAATGATGTATTAGCTATTAACAATGCTTATTATGGAATTTTTAATCCTAATAGAACTAATAACGAAAAAATAAGGGCTTATTTACTTTCTGAAGCAATTAAATTTTCACCAGAATTAATAATAACGTTTAACCACCGTATTTTACAAGATATTTTAGACGAGTTTAAAGATATTCCAGTAGTTATTTATGACGGTGACGAATTAAGATACTTTTCAGATTTAGAGGTTATAAAAGAAAATATTGATAGATACAAAGTATTTTCTATTGTTAAGGATTGGAGGCAGGACTATTTAGATTTTGGATTTAAGGAGAACCAAATTTTTTATTTGCCGCCAGGAACATCGGTTAAAAAAGATTTGAATCTGCCAGTAACCATGAACATTTCTTTTTTAGGACAAAGGCGCTTTTTCCTAAGCACAAAATTAACTGACGCGATTAAAAAAGGGCAAGAGTTAGATAAATTTTATTCTACATATAAAGAATTCTTATCCACCAAAAAATATGATTATGAAAAATTATATAAAAAAAATACAGCATATAGTACGGATTTAGATTTATCTGATGCTGACTTGTGGCCATTGTTTGATCAAAGCTACTTGATTTTTGCGAATTTATTAGACTTAGGTTTACATTTGGGCGGACATGAATCAGGTTGGAGGGATATTGTAGATTTTATACCACAGATAGCAATAACACATAATAAGGCAAAGATTTTCTCATTAAGCGAGAACCAAGATTTTTATAATTCATCCAAAATTTCTTTATGTCCAATGCACCCACAGGCTAACGGAAAGGGCTACTCTTGGCGATGCTATGATATTATGGCAAGCAACGCATGCTTGGTTTCTTCCTATTCATCTGAACTTCGTGAAGCAACTAAAAATTTCGTTAATTTGCCAATGTTTGATACACCATATGAAGCACGAACTATCTGCAAAGATTTATTGGAAAATGAGAGTAAAAGAAAAGAAATTGTTTTAGCTTCTCAAGATTTTATAGAACAGAATGGAAGATGGGTTGATAGGATAAAGAAAATGGAGCAGATTTTAGATTTGAAATTGATTTGCCCGAACCATAAAGGAAGCTTTAAAAAATTGACTTGGAATGCTACATTAGCAGAAAAAATGAGCCAGCAGAGAAAAACTTTAACTGAAGAAAAAATGCCTAAGCATATAAAATATTATAAATTGCTGAATCTAGGAAAGAGAATTCAGAGTAAAATGGTAAATCCATGGCTCCTATTAACCTTATTTTTGACTGTTTGTGTTAATAGTATTTTTTTATTTGAAATAAAAATCGGACTTTTTGATGGCTATTTTGCAGAAACAATTTTGAAATCATTAGTATTTATTTTCAGTAGCGTAGCATTACTTAGCATAGGCCTATTTGAAGTATGTATTATCTACAAATTTGGATACAAAGTCTTAAAAAAATTACTTAGCTAAATTACTTTAAGGAGGGAGTGAGAAGAAAATGAAAGAAACTAATAGCATGCAATGTGATTTAAAAAAATTAGTAGCTATGAGTATACTCGTTTGGGGTACAATTGCCCATGCCTATATGTTTTTTGAATTTTATCCATCGCATGATTCACTAATGATTGTTACATACGATTGGCAATGGCAAATTTCTTTAGGACGTTTTGCAGGGCCACTTTACATTCTTATAAGGGACGCTATTAATGTTCCATGGCTAATTGGAATGAGGGTGTAAAAAATTCTGTGTCTATAAGAATTTAGGATTCCCTGATAAGAGTTCGATATGTAAGATTTTGCTGTCG